>ERZ1034901.781-NODE-781-length-24013-cov-13.225144_pt1 | contig 24013 bp, 13 predicted proteins | sample MGYA00520628_ERZ1034901 | MGnify/ENA primary metagenome ERZ1034901 (study PRJEB33766, sample SAMN09781783) | gut metagenome | biome: gut microbiome | host: Homo sapiens | place: Madagascar | study: EMG produced TPA metagenomics assembly of the PRJNA485056 data... | reverse complement strand
GAGAAATTCAGGAAATTCCCATTTTGAGTGCAGTCAGGCTGGGAAGTTCAGGGAAAACAGAACCTCAGGCGGGGGCCGGCGGGGTGGAAGCCCCGAAAACGACGGCTGAAGCTCAGCCTCAGAGTCAGACGGCTCCGGCTCAGCCGGGCCGCGGGTGCCTCGCCATCACCGCGGATCATCCTTACAGCCTCAAGGACATGCGGTTCGACGAAGCCGCTCAGGCGCTGGCGCACGCCACAGGCTGCTTTATTCGCTATGACGACCAGAATCTTTCCGCGCTTAAGATTGCGCCCGTGGAAGGCCGCATGAGCATTCGCGATGCGGTTCAGAAGTCGCTCGAAGGTTCCGCGTATGCAGTGACCTCGGCTACGGATTCTGAGATTGTGGTCGGGAAAAAAGCTCCGTAACTTGCTTCGCAGGAAGCGTGAGAGGAAAGGTCAGTCAGGGCTTTGCTCAGGCTGGCCTTTTTTGATGTCGGAAAAATTCCTACATGGATGTTGGGAAAATTCTGACATCATGTTGGAAAAATTCCGACATAAGGCGGCGCATCGCCTGCGGCGGCCGTGTGATTGCTTCCAGAGTCCTGATTTTGAAGGCCAGCACCAGCAGGCTGAGATCGAGTTCAGCAGGTATGTGAAAGGATCCATGATGCGGCATTTTGCGGAGTTTTCGCGCAGGGATCCTGAGGTCTGCGGCGGCGCATTCCGTCTGGAATCTTTGAGCGAAGCGGCTCATGAGCCCCGAGCGCAACGCGCGGGATTCAGTCTCTCAATGCCTCTGCGGTATCATCCGTAAATCCGTTCTCAGGCTTCCTTCGCGACGACGGGGGAGGCCTTTCTGGTTTTTCCCATGTCTTCGATGTCCAACCCGATTTCCGTACTGGCAGCCGCCATTCTTGCCGCGGCCGCTTCAGCCGCAGGCGCCGTCTCCCTTGGAGACCTGAATATCCAAAGCATTCCCGGGCAGCCCCTCGATGCAACGCTTGAGGTGAAGGACGTTGATCTCACGATTTCGCCGCTCCTCGTGCGCGTGGCGCCCCCGGCGACGTATCTCCGCGAAGGCGTTCAGTGGCCTCAGGAAGCGCTTGATCTGCGCATGGCGAGGCTTTCCGGAGAACCCTCCACGGTGCGCGTGCGCGTAACCGGAACGCAGAGCCTCAATGCCGGCTTCCCGCTTCTCATCGAGCTTAATGCCGGCGGGAACGTGACGGTGCGCGAATACCGCATCGAACGCACGAACGGATCCTTCAATGTAGTGGCGCTTGCCGAGGAGGCGGCGCGCACGAAGGCCCCGGCGGAAGCTGCGCCCGAAAAGGCGGCTCCTGTTCCGGAAGCGAAGCCGGCCCCCGCCGCGAATGCGCCCGCAGTCACGCCGCCGGCAGCCGAAAAAGCGAAGTCCGAGGAAACGGTTCAGAAGACGCAGAAGCCCCGCCGCCGCATCGGCCGCGCGGCGCCTCTGGTGGTGCGCGAATACGTGGCCCTGAACGGCTTCAATCCCAATGAATCCTTCCGCGTCCAGCGCGACATGACGCTCTGGTCGATTGCGAAGCTCTATTGGCCGGGCTATCCGGGAGCGCTCCTCGAGCAGGTTGCCGTGGCGCTTACCGATAAAAACCCGCGCGCCTTTGTTGAGGGCGACCCGTCGCGCATTGTGGTGGGAGAGCTTCTCCAGTCGCCCGCGCAGGACGAAGTCTTTGCAATTGATGCGCTTCAGGCTTTCAGAAAGGTTCATGGGGAATCGGTCGAGGTTCCCGGTCCTACGCAGAATCTGATCGATGCGCAGAAGGCGTCGCGCGCGGGAGCGGCGGAGGTTGCCGCCGCGCAGCTCGCGGCAAGCGCTAAGGGTGAAAAGCCCGAAGCGGTTGCGGATGCCGGCCGGAAGGCTTTTGCCCAGTGGCAGGCGGAGACCTCCGACCTTGAAGAGGCCCGCGGAGATTCCGCAACTGCAGCGCCGAACGTGCCGGAAAAGACGCAGCCCGCTGAAGGCGAGGGCGTGCAATCGAAGGACGGCGTCCTGAAGGACGCTGAAACGCTGACGCCGGCGCCGGAACCTCAGAAGACTGAGGCAGTCCTCGAACCGCAATCTGCCGGCGAGCCGGCGGAAGCACAGAAAACGGAAGAACCTCTGAAGACCGGCGCATCGGAAGCGGCCGCCTCCGCTCCTGCGGCTGAAGAAGCACCTCAGAAGGCGGAAGAGAAGCCCGCAGAGTCTTCGAAGCCTGCCGATGCCGGCAAGGCAGCCGAAGAACCGTCATCCGGCCCCGCAGGCGCGAGCAAAACGTCTTGGGGCGCGCTTGCCGCACTGGTCATCGCCATTCTGGGCGGCCTTCTCTGGTGGCGGCGTCGCGAGAGCGAGCACCCCGACCCGGATCACGACGATCACGGCCCGAAGAAAGAGGGCACGATTGCCATTCAGCGAAACGTTCCGCCGACCTCGGAAGCGCAGCTGAAGGCCGTCGACGCCACGATTGACGAAGCCGTGAAGAACGGCACCACCGCGGGCGCAATGGGCGCGGGCGCCATGGCTTATGCCGCGGCGCAGATGGAAGCCGACCGAAAGGCGGGCGATGGTCCCGAGTCTTCTGAAGGTGCGGCGTCCGGGTCAGAGGAAAAGCCGTCGAAGGAAGAGGACGACATGCTCTCCTCCTTTGAGGCGGCGCTCAAAACGCCTCTTGAAATCAAGCCTCAGGCCGCGGAGACGCCCTCCCGCGACACGGACGCCCTTCCGTCGGAATCGCTTCAGAATCCGGTGACCTCGCGCCCGGCTCCGGCGGATCAGCCCTGGCTTGCGCCCGATGATGCGGAACTCCCGCCTCTTGAGTCTTCTGAAGTCGAATCGGCCGAGGAAATCGGAAAGCGCTACCAGGGAGAACTTCCCCCCGCCATTCAGAAGGTTGATCTGAGCCTTGACGATATGAAGGATGAGGCTTCAGAAGCGGCGAAGCCTGCAAGAAAGCCGTTTGAGGTTCCCGAGCCCTCTCAGGGCTACGTGCCGCCGCTGATGTCGGAACCGGTTCCCGAGGCAGAACCTGAGGAAGCGGAGGAATCCGGCGAGAAGCCGCAGCAGAAGCCGGCTGCAGAAGAAAGCGCCCGTCCGGAAGCGGAGCCCGAACCTGAACCGATTCTCGAGCCCGGTGAGCCCCAGCCCGTTGTGCAGCCCGACAAGCAGGAGGCGCAGCAGGAGGCGATCGACGCGAAGCTGTCGCTCGCAGGCTCCTTCATCGGGCTCGGCGCTACGAACGAAGCGCGCGAACTTCTTGAGGAAGTAAAGAAGAGCGGTTCGGATCGCCAGCGCGAGCGCGCAATTCAGCTCCTTGAGCGTCTCGGGAGCGCTAAGGCATGACCGCGCGCACTTATGCGCTCGGTATTGAATACTGCGGCACGACCTATAACGGCTGGCAGGTGCAGCCTGACCGGCCGAGCGTGCAGGCGGCGCTTGAAGAGGCGCTCTCGAGCTTCGCCGACCATCCTGTCAGCGTCATCTGCGCGGGCCGCACGGATGCAGGCGTGCATGCGACGCATCAGGTGGTGAGCTTTGCGAGCGAAGCGAAGAGAGCGCCCGAAGGCTGGGTGCGCGGCGTCAACGCATTTCTCCCGAAAACCGTCGCCGTGCGGTGGGCGAGATGCGTGCCGGAGGACTTCCATGCGCGCTTTTCCGCTCGCTCGCGCACGTACGAATACTGGATCAGCAATGACCCGGTGAGGTCGCCCCTGCTTGAAACGACAACGGGCTGGGTGTTCCGGCCGCTTGACGAAGAGAAGATGCGCGAGGGGGCGAAGGCGCTTCTTGGCGTTCACGACTTCACGAGCTTTCGCGCGGCCGAATGCCAGGCAAAGACCCCGGTGCGCGAAGTGACGGAACTCTCCATCATCCGCCAGGGATCACTCATCGGCATCCGCATTTCCGCCAATGCCTTTCTGCAGCACATGGTGAGAAACATCGTGGGCGCGCTCATTTACGTGGGCACCGGCCGCGAGGCGCCCGTTTGGATCGCGGAGGTACTTGCCGCCCGGTCGCGCGAGGTTTCCGCGCCCACCTTCAGCCCCTGCGGGCTCTACCTCACGGGCGTGGGCTATCCGGAAAATCCGGAGCTGCCGCAATACGGCAGAAGCCCGTTCTTCGGGCAGTTCTAAGGCTTCGCTCATCAGCCTCGACGCTATCCCAACGCGTCAATGAAAACGCCGCTCATCCCGTGGAAATGAGCGGCGCTGATCCTTTTGGTAAGGATTGGGAGTCAGGACCCGATTACTGCGCGGTCGCGTTCATCGCCTTGTCGATCGAGAACGGCCAGGCCTGGTAGCCCGTGCAGTCAAGGAGCTGAATTTCAACAGAGGGTTCCTTCGCCATCCACTTGAATTCAAAGATGGTGGGATTGGGCGCCGTGTTGAAGGCTCCGGTCTTGAGGTCGTACTGAGCGCCCGCAGTGGCGAAGTACATCATGACGGAATCCTTGTCGGCCTGGTATTCCGTGAGGGACGTCACCGCGCTGAAGAGGCTGTGGCCGCGTTCCTTGCCCCACTGCCAGACCTGCTCGACCGTCATCTTCTTCTGGTCGATCTTGTAGATCACGGAGCGCGAGTACTTCATGTCGGGCAGAGCCGGCTGTTCCATGCCGCGGGCGTCGCCGTTGTCGAAGGCGGAGACGTAGATGATGTCGCCCTTGCTCTTCTCATCGATCTTGAAGGCCGTGTGCTGGGTCCAGGTCCAGTCGAAGCCGCCTTCGCACTTGCTCCCTTCGCACTTGATGGGCTTGCCGTTCGCGTCGACGGGCGTGAGGAGCATCGGCTTGAACTTGTCCTTCCAGCCTTCAGGTGAACCCAGGATCCACTTCACCTTCTTGTCGCGGCCGATCTTGATGATGGCGGACTGGTGGCGCGAGGAGATGATGATGGAATCGTCCTCGGGGTCGTAGTCGACGGAATTCACGTGCGCCCAGTTGCGGCCCGCACCGGTGCCGACGACGTCGCCGAAGTTGTCGGAGGAGTCAGCCTTGGCGAGCTCTTCCGCGGTAAGGGTCTTGCCCGCCTGAGAGGCATCGATGTTGAGGCAGACCGCACCCTGGTCGAGCACCTTGAGGACGTTGTCGCGATACGGGTCGAGAATGTCGGCGAGGCGCCATTCCTCAACGACGACGCCGTTCTTGTCGACTTCGGCGATCGTGTCGCGGACCGTGCGGACGTGCTTGCCGTCATCGCGCAGGTAGTTCGAGCTCGCAACGCGCAGGAAGTAGTGGCCGTTCTGCGCATCGTCCATCGAGTGCGAATAGTCGTTGAAGCGAAGGGGCAGCCGGCGGTTGAAGACCTCGCGGCCGAGGATGTCGTACTTGACGTAGGTCTGCCCGAACCCCCAGGTGAGCATGCCGTCGTCGTTCTGCTTGAAGCCCATCATGACGCCCGACTTGTAGAGCGACTGGAGATCAAAGATGGGGTTCGCGAACATGTACCAGCGGATGTCGCCCGCCGTATCCACCACCGCGTTCTGCGGGAAGAAGTTCCACTGCAGCGCCCCGCCCATCGGGTTGTTCCAGACGGCCCGCGTGCCGATGCCGGACTTTTCCGCGAGGTTGTTGACGAAGTAGAGGCGGTCCTTGAATTCCGGATCAACCTTCTTCACCTTGACGCCGAAGAGCGCATGGCGCTCCGTCGGGATGCCGGCCACTTCCGTGTAGACGGGCGGCGCATAGAGCTGATAGGTGTCCTTGAAGGATTCGGACTTGCCGCGCAGCGTCCGGGTGTAGGAGACCTCAACGTGGTTCAGATAATCCGGATAGAGGCCGAAGACGGGGATGCCGCCGTGGGTGAGAAGCTGAGCGCGCGAGACCGTGTACTTGATTTCCTGACCGTTCGTCTTGGGAACGATGCGCACGGTGACGTCCGAGAGATCGTAGCCGTTGTCGCGGATAACGGCCGTAAGCGGCGCGATCTCATAGGGATTCATCATGACCTCGCCGAGGTGGCCCTGCATGATGTAGTTGGTGTGGGGCCCCGAGGCGCCGCCCATGGCGAATGCGGCTGCCGGGATGGCGAGCGCCATGCTTGCGCAAAGGATGGAGTGCTTGAACTTCATGGAAATTTTTTCCTGCGAAAAGAACCAGGAGACGTGCGCCGGAAAGCGCGTAGGTCTCATGGAGATGCCGCAGTCTAGGCAGATTTGCCTATTCCCCACAACGCATGTTTATACCTTGCTGAGCGAAATATCATGATGGAGTCGTTCCATTTTCGTGACTAAGCTTCCTCCTCCTTCCTCGAATTCGTGAAAACAGTCCTGTTGACCATTACAAAACCGAACGATATTCAGTAAATAGGCAGTGCTTCCGAACGCTGAGCAGCTGAAAAAATGCCCCGCGTTTGGTTTCCGTCCTTCCAAAGACGCTCATCCTTCCGGAATAAAGAGAGATCGGGAAGACCTCACGCGCGGCATCGGCTGAAAGCTGTAGCCCAAGCATGCGAATAGGGCATGGGGAAGAGGAGAGCCCGCCTCGTATAATTTTCAATTCGGATTACTTTTCTCAAGGCTTCTCATGAGCTGGCTTAACCACATTCTTCCCAAGATCAAGCGCGAAGAGGCGCCCACCGCCAAAAAGACGAGCGTCGTGCCCGAAGGCGTATGGACGAAGTGCCCGGGATGCGAGCAGCCGCTTTATACCGAAGAGCTCGACAGGAGCCTGCGCGTCTGCCCCAAGTGCGGCTATCACTTCCGCATGGGCGCGCGCGTGCGTCTTCTCTCCTTCCTTGATCCGGGTTCCGCGATTGAGATCGGTTCGGAAGTCCGTGCCAGGGATCCTCTCGGATTCGTCGACAGCAAGCCCTATCCGAAGCGCCATGAAGCCGCTGAGGCGGCTACGGGCGAAACCGATGCGCTCGTCGTGATGTCGGGGACGCTCCGCCGCGAGCCGATGGTGGCTGCGGCCTTTGAATTCCGCTTCATGGGGGGCTCGATGGGAAGCGTCGTGGGCGAACGCTTTGCGCTCGGCGTCGAGGAAGCCATCCGCCGCCGCTGCCCCTTCGTGGTCTTTACGGCCTCGGGCGGCGCGCGCATGCATGAGGGCCTTGTTTCCCTCTACCAGATGACGAAGACGACGGCGGCGGCTCGCAAGCTCGCCGACGCGGGGCTTCCCTTCATCCCGGTGCTCACCGACCCGACGATGGGCGGCGTCTCCGCTTCCTTCGCCTTCATCGGCGACGTCGTCATTGCAGAGCCCAAGGCCCTCATCGGCTTTGCCGGCCCGCGCGTCATTGAGCAGACGGTGCGCGAGAAGCTCCCCGAGGGCTTCCAGCGTTCGGAATTCCTCCTTCGCACGGGTCAGATCGACCAGATCGTCGACCGCCGGGAACTGCGCGCGCGCATTTCCGTTCTGACGCAGCTCCTCATGAAGAAGCAGCCCGTGAACGGCATCTGACCGCTGCCGGGAGACGCTGCAATCGTTATGCTGTCGTCTTCCTTTCTGAACCCGCTTTCTTTTACGCAGGCCCGCTCTCCACAGAATCAAGGAAGGCGGGCTTTCGTTATTGTTTTCCATAAGGCGCAGCGAAACATGCCTGAGACGATCTCCACGCTTGACGACTGGCTCAATTACATTGAAAAGCTTCATGTGAAGCCGATCGATCTCGGGCTCGACCGCATGAAGGAAATGATCCGGCGGCTCGGCATTGCCTTTTCTTCTCCAGTCATTACCGTTGCGGGCACGAACGGGAAGGGCTCGACCTGCACCTTCATCGAGACCATTTTTCGGGAAGCGGGCTTCAGAACGGCCCTACACACGTCGCCCCATCTGCTTCGCTTCAATGAACGGGCGCTCTTGAACGGCCGCGAAATCGATGACGAGTCGCTCATCCGCGCCTTCCGCGAAGTCGAGAAGGCCCGCGCCGGGATGCCGCTCACCTATTTTGAATTCACGGGGCTCGGCATTCTGAAGTGCTTTCAGGATGCGAAGCCCGACGTCGTGATTCTGGAAATTGGCTTGGGCGGCAGGCTCGACGCCATCAACGCCGTTGACCCGGACGTTTCCGTGGTCGCCGCCGTCGGCATCGACCATACGGCATTCCTTGGCGACACGCGGGAAAAAATCGGGCTCGAGAAGGCGCACATCTTCAGAAGCGGGCGGCCTGCGATTTGCTCGGATCCGGAGCCGCCGCAGAGCCTCGTCAACTACGCGCATGAAATCGGCGCGAATCTCTCGCTCATCAACCGCGACTTCCGGGTGACCGAACATGGCGACGGGTCCTTCCGCTTTTCCATGAACGATGAAGCGCTTGAACTGCCGCGGCCGGGACTTGCGGGTGAAAACCAGTACCGCAATGCGGCGGGCGCCATTGCCGCCGTTCTGGCGCTGAAGGACCGGCTTCCTGCCCGCGATGAAGCCCTTGCCCGCGGCATCGCCCGGGCGCGCATCACGGCGCGCTTCGAACGGGTTTCCGAAAACCCCTGCGAGACGATTCTCGATGTGGGGCACAACCCTCAGGCGGCGGAGGTGCTCGCCGATAATCTCAGGCGTTATAAGCACCCCGGCGAATTGACGCTTGCCGTCTTCGGGATGCTTACCGACAAGGACCGCGCGAAGGTCGCGGCGACGCTCGCTCCCGAAATCGACGAATGGTTCTACGCGGGACTCCCCGGACCGCGCGGGGGTGAAGCGGCGCTTCTCACGCCTTTCCTCGAGGCGGCAGGCGTCGCGTCCTCCGCGATGACGCCCTCGGAGACCGTTTCCCGGGCGCTCGAAAAGGCGAGAGCCCGGGCGAGGGAACTGAAGGAAGCCGGGAAGGACGTGCGCATCATCATCTTCGGATCCTTTGTAACCGTGGGCGAGGCGCTCGAGTGCCTTGCCCGGGAAGGGATCCGCCGGTGAGGGCGTCAGCACGGAAAAGGCGCGGAGGAATTCCGTTTCGAATTGTTCCGCCCGGCGGCTTCTCAGAAAGACCGCAACTTTGCGCCTGATAGAATTTTCTGATGCATTTGCTCGGCACTTCCCGATAAGGCTTGTCTCCATGTCATTCTTTAATCCCTTCCGGAAAAACAACCGCCCGCAGGGCGTGAAGCTCTCGGAACTTAATCAGGAATCCGCGTCCGGAGAAAATGCCGGCGGCAATCCGCCGGAACGTCGGGAACCGAGCTTTGGCGGCGCTTCGGGGGCTCCGTCCGCACCGCCCGCCTTTGCGCCCTCTGATGCGAATCCTCCGGCCTTCACGTTCGCGGAACCCGAATCCGAGGGGCCCAGGGTTCAGCCCGTTCCTCAGCCCGTTTCCCCGGAACTCCCGAAGATGCCGGCGGCAGAGGCGAAGAAGTCCGCTCCCTGGGATCCTTACGGCATTGAAACGGTGAAGAACGAACCGGTCATGAATCCCGGGGCGGCCGCGCCTCAGGAAAAGCCTGTTGAGCCCGTCTTCCAGGCGTCGCAGCCTGAGCCCGTGCCGTCCGTTCCGCCTGTCGAGCCCGTGCAGCCTGTTTCGTCCGTTTCTGCAGCTCCCGAGGCCGTACCGTCCCCGCGCGAGACCGTTGAGGCGCCGATCCCCGAACGCGACCTGGCGGCTCAGGTGCGCGCGGCGGAGGCTGAAGCTTCCGCTTCTCAGCAGTCCGCTCAGGCACCTCTTTCCGACGAGCCCGTCATGCGGCCGGTGCCGCGCGAGCAGGCTGCTCAGCAGCGGCGCGAAGCCCCGCAGAAGCCCCGCGTTCCGACCGATGCCGAAATCCTCGCCCGCCGCCGCACGAAGCACCGGCTCGTGGGCGCCGCCGCCATTCTGATGGCGGTGGTGGTGGCTGCTCCCTTCATTCTCGACAGCGACCCGCCGATCGACGATTCCGGCATGAAGAATGTCCGCATGGAGATTCCGAAGGAAACGGAAACGAGTACGGCGGTCAATACGGCCGACGCGCAGAAGAAGCCTGAAAAGGCGGAGGTGAACGTTTCCGACACGACGATGGGAAGCCGCGGCTCGACCGCGCAGGCGAATCTCGCCCGCGAGGCGCAGACGAAGGCGCCTCCGGCACCCGAAAAGAAGGTCCGGGAAGAGAGCGCGCCGAAGAAGACGGATGCAGTTTCTGAAAAGAAGACTGAACCCGCGAAGAAGCCCGCGGCGGAAGCCGCGAGGAAGCCCCAGCCCAAGTCGGCCGGCATTACGCCGCCCACAGGAAAGGGCTGGTACGTTCAGGTCCTCGCTACCGGGAATGAAGAAGCTGCAGAAAGGACTGTCCGCAAAATGGCGCTTCTCGGGCTCCCCGCCTATAAGACAAAGGAAGGCGGGAACCTCTGGAAGGTTCGGGCGGGCCTCTACGGCACGCGGAACGAAGCCGAGGGCGCTATCGGTACGATCGTTCTCAACGGAGTAGCGCAGAAGCCCTACGTTTCCAGGCAGTAGCCGGGCTGTTTTTCAGTACAATGACGTGCTTCTAGGGGGAGTCCCTCATGAGCGGCTTCCCCGCATCGGATTCGCGTGCAGAGAGGGATCCTGAAGTCCCTCTCGCGCCAACGTTTTCAGACATATGACCGAAATTGACTGGATCATCATCGCGCTCCTCGCACTCTCGACCATTGTCGGCATCATGCGCGGCGTCATGCGCGAAGTGCTCGCCATCGCGGGCTGGGTGATCGGCATTCTCCTCGCGATGAATTTTTCGGCCGATCTTGCCGAACACATTCCCCTCGAAAGCATCGGGTGGATTCCGCGCGTGATGATCGCCGCGGTGCTCATCATCGTCGCCGTTCTCTTCATCTGCGGCCTCGTCGGCATGCTGATCCGCAAGATGCTTGAGGTCGCGGCCATCACCTTTGAAGACCGCGCGCTCGGAGCCGTATTCGGGCTCGTGCGCGGCATTGTGGTGGTTTGCGCCTGCGTCTTCCTTTTCGGCATGCCCGCGAGCATTCACGGAAGCCGCATGTGGCAGCAGTCCGTACTGATCGGACCGGCCGAAACGCTTATTGACTGGTCGCTCCCCTACCTTCCGAAGTGGCTCTCCGACATGCGCGCCACATCGCGCGCGTAACGGCCCCGAAGGGAAGTGAGCCGAAGCACCATGCAGGTTTCTCGTACAAAGCCGCTCCGGACTAGAGTCAGGGCGGCTTTGCGCATTCTGAATTTTTGAAGTTTTCCTTTTTCGTTTTTCCCCTCAGCGAGGTTTGAACAGCCATGTGCGGCGTAGTCGCTCTTCTCTCCAATGAACCGGTAAATCAGCGCCTCTATGATGCGCTCCTTCTGCTGCAGCACCGCGGCCAGGACGCAGCCGGTATTGCCACGCTCGACGGCCTGCAGTTCCACATGCATAAGGCCATGGGGCTTGTGCGCGACATTTTCCGCACGCGCAACATGCGCGATCTGACGGGCAATGTGGGCGTTGGCCACGTGCGCTACCCCACCCAGGGGTGCGCGAGCTCGAACCAGGAGTCGCAGCCCTTCTACGTGAACGCTCCCTTCGGCATCATGTTTGCCCACAACGGCAACCTCACGAATGCTGAGGAGCTCAAACAGGAGCTCTACGAGACCGACCGCCGCCACATCAATACGACGAGCGACTCGGAAGTCCTCCTCAATGTGCTCGCGAACGAAATCTCGCGCGTGACGGCCGACAGGAAGCTCGATGCGGATGGCATCTTTGAAGCGGTTGCGGCCGTTCACCGCCGCGTGCGCGGCTCCTACGCCGTCGTGGCGCTCATCGCCGGCAAGGGGCTTCTCGCCTTCCGCGACCCGCACGGCATCCGTCCTCTCTGCTTCGGCTCCAACGTCACCGCGACGGGCGAGAAGGAATGGATGGTGAGTTCGGAATCCGTCACGATGGTGGGCCTCGGCTTCAAGCTCGAGCGCGACGTCGCGCCGGGCGAAGCGATCTGGTTCGACTTCAAGGGCAATGTCGAGACCCGTCAGTGCGCTGAGCACGCCGTGGCCAATCCCTGCGCCTTCGAATACGTCTACTTCGCCCGCCCGGATTCCGTGATCGACGGCATCAGCGTCTACGGCGCCCGCCTCAATCTCGGCGTCTACCTCGCGAAGACCGTCGCTGAGGAACTGAACCTCATGGACGTCGACGTCGTCATGCCGATTCCGGACAGCTCCCGCCCCTGCGCGCAGGAGCTCGCGAAGCAATTGCGTCTTCCCTACCGCGAGGGCTTCATCAAGAACCGCTACGTGGGCCGCACCTTCATTATGCCGGGCCAGGCCGTGCGCAAGAAGTCCGTTCGCCAGAAGCTCAACGCCATGCCCGTGGAATTTGAAGGCAAGAACCTCCTTCTCGTCGACGACTCCATCGTGCGCGGCACGACCATGAAGGAAATCGTCCGCATGGCCCGCGAATCGGGCGCGAAGAAGGTCTTCGTCGCCTCGTCCGCTCCGCGCGTGATGTTCCCGAACGTCTACGGCATCGATATGCCGACCAAGTCCGAACTCATCTGCGGCGACGGCAAGGACGCCGACGCCGTGGCGAAGGAGCTCGGCGCCGACAAGGTGATCTTCCAGTCGATCGACGGCCTGAAGAATGCGCTCCATGACCTCAATCCCGCCATCCCCGCCTTTGACTGCTCGTGCTTCGACGGCGTCTACGTGACGGGCGACGTGACGGAGGCCTACCTTGAGAAGCTCGGCAAAGCCGGCAAGGCCGCGCCGACGGAAAATGACGAGGACGATGCGCAGGCGGGCAACGTGGAATAAGCCGGCTGCCGGTCAGGCGCAAGCCTTAAACCCATAAGCGTTCGGGCGGACTTTCTCGGAAGGAAAGGCCGCCCGAATTCTTTAACCGGGATCTTGTACGAATCATTTTTCCTGGCAAACCAGCCCGATCACTCCTTCCCAGAAGTGGTTTCCCAAATGAATGCTAAGACTGAAACTTTTTCTGCTGATCAGGAAGTTGATGAATTTTGCAGAAATCTTCTCGCATCTGTCGAAGAAATGAAGGCAGGAAAGGCGTTTCGTAAGCATGCGGTAAAGGTTTTGAGGGCCCCCGCTATTAAGCGCTGTGATCGGCAGCAAGTCCAACAACTTCGTCGCCATGGTCCTGACCCATCGGATGATCCAAACCGCTAGGCAGGCGGGGCTGCTTGAGCAGCAAAGCAGTGACCCCGTTACTACAATATTTGTAGCTACAGCAAGTGTAGCGGTAGATGTACAGCTAATTAAGCAATATGAAGTTCTACGGCAGAGACCAGGAAACAGCGGCGCTCACGAATGAGCTCCTGCTTGCAGAAACCTCTTCCCGACTGGCGGTCATCACTGGAAGACGGCGTGTTGGCAAAACCAAACTGATTCTCAAGGTTGCCGAAGAAAGCGGCCGGCCCATGCTTTATTTCCTTTGCCGGAGGCGCTATGCAGAAGAAGAGCTGGCACAGATCTGGCTCGACGAGGTGAGAGAGACGTTTGGTCTTAGCGAAGAGGATGGTCCGCGTCGACTTAAGCTCGCCGAGGTTGTCAGGTTTGTGATGAAGCTTTCCCGGGAGAAGCCCTGTGTGATGATTCTCGACGAATGCCAGGAGCTTGACTACGCGGCTCCGTCTTTCTGGGCGGACCTCCAGGGCGTCTGGGATCGGGAGAAGGACAATTCCCGGCTCCTTCTTATGATGTGCAGCTCCGGTGGGGCAATCGTCCGGCGTGTCTTTGATGATGCGAGCGAACCGCTTTTCGGACGACGGGATCTGGCGCTCACGCTGAGGCCTTTTGGCCCGAAGCTTCTCAAGGAAATCTTTCTCGATCTCCGGCCTCAGGGAACACCGGAAGATCTTCTCACCTTCTATGCCGTTACGGGCGGCGTCGCAGGCTATGTCGACTGTCTGGCCGATACGGTCCCGCTTACACGGGTAGAGATGGTGAATCTGATTTTCTCGGAAAGCGGCAATTTTCTCCGAACAGACGGCGCAACGCTCCTCTCTGATGAATTGCGGGTTGAATCCGCCATCTACGAAAGGATTCTGCGGACAGTTGCGAGGGGCGCTGCCACATGGAATGAGATTGGGGTCCGGCTTGGCGGAAGGAATCTCGCCGGCTACATGGATCGACTCGAGAAGCAGTACGGCCTTCTCCGGAAATACAGTCCGATGTTCTCGGAGAGTTTCCGCGGCGTGCGCTACGGCATCGCGGATCCCTATTTCCGCTTCTGGTTCCGGTTCATTGAGCCCGTTCAATACCAATCGCTTGCTGCGCGCGGGAACTGGGAGGCCTTACGGGCCATTTGTCTCGATGCACTCAATCAATACACCGGCCGCACGCTGGAAGACTGGTATCACGATCTTTTCGGATCGAGTCCGAAGTGGACGCGGACGGACCGCTGGTGGGACAAGCGGGGCGAAAATGAAATCGACCTGATTGCGCTCAACGATCTCACGGGGAAGGCTGTCATTGCGGAGATCAAGAGAACTGCCGACGAGATCGATATGAGAGCGCTTGCGGGCAAGGCGGCGGCTTTTGAAAAAGCCGAGGGAAGAAATCTGCAGAAATACGAGCGTCCGGAACTTCTGGGGCTGTCGCTTGAGAATCTCCTCGAGGAGCACCCTGCGTATGAATAAAGAAAAGCCGGCATGCTTCACGCTGCCGGCTTTCCCAAGAGGCGCTCTTTAATGCTGAGGCGGCGCAGGAGGCGTCGTCGGGCTCGATCCCATGATGGTCTCCCAGCCTAGCGGGCAGGAGCGCACCGACGGGTAATAGCCCTGTTCGGAATTGCACCAGTACCAGGGATAGCTTGCCGGAGGAAGAGCGCTTGTCGTTCCTCCCGAACCCGCAGGAACCTCAACAATGCGCTCCACGACGCGGGGCTCTCTCGGGTATGTCATTGCACCCACCACGATGCCCGTTGTGAGCGCCGGCCCCCAGAAGCCCCAGCTCTGATACCAGCGGGGGCGATGGTGGAAGGGACGGGGCGGCGGCGGAGCGGGACGAAAGCCCGGACCGGGTCCCGGGCGGAAGCCGGGGCCGCCCGGATGATGAAAGCCCGGTCCTCCGTGACCGCCTGGAGGCGGAGGCGGCGGCGCGGCGGATGCCGCAAGCGATGCGCCGAGAAGCATTGCCGCTGCGGAAAGCGAGATGAGCATTTTCGAGAACGACATGGCTCAACCTCCTTCAAAAAAAAATCTCAACGTAATCCTGAAAATACGGAACGTACGGCTCAACCGCTACCAATGATGCAGTCCGGGAGATCCGGGAGGCGGTGCCGGACGATAATCGGAACCGGGACCGTACGCGGGTCCGGGCCGGTACGCGGGACCAGGGCGATAGCCGGGATCAGGACGATAATTCGAACCCGGACGATGCGACGGATCCGGCCGCGGCTCAAAATGCGGCAGCTCGGGATGGTGCGGAGCGGGGGCCGGCCGATGGTGCGTCGGCGCGACGACGCAGGCGGTGAGCGAACTGCTCGCCATCACCGCAAGCGCTGCAGTACCGAGCAACCGGATGATCGAACGTCTTTTCTCTCTCGAAACGGGTGTCATCGGCGTGCCTCCTCTAAAAATTGCCGGAAAAGGAAATGCTTTCCCTTTCATCCAAGGCTATCACTCCGATAGTCCGCAAATTTGAAAGAGTGTTTCCCTGCGGAGTCTCTTTGTGAATACTTGTGGATCCCGTTCTGCCCGCCAGCTCCGCTGAGTCTCAACTACTGGCGCCTGACGACGAGGGTTCGCGTGGTGCTTCGTCCCAGGTCGTCCGTTGCCGTGAGGCGGTGCGTGCCGGGAGTCGCGCGCCATTCGAGGGGCTTTCCCGTCGGCGAGACGCCGATGAAGGTGTTCCCCGAATACCAGTAGACGAATTTGGCATCCGGATCTGTTCCGGCACGCAGAAGCGTTCTTGCCGCTTCAGCGTTCCCCACGGCATAGAGCACAGCGCCCTCGCGAGGCGACACGATGGCGGGAGGCCTTCCGCCGGGGACTCCGGAGACGGCTTCGCAGCCCGCCTCATAGGGCGGCGGCGGGCGCTTCACAATGCCGGCCTCGAGAAAGACTTTCTGGAAGTGCGTGGGCCAGAATTCCCAGACGACCTTTTTGACGCCGGGACCGGCCGCGCAGGCGCGGAGCCCCGTCGACTCACGAACGAGAATCTCCCGGAAGACGCCCGTGCTTTTGACGGAGGTTTTCCCGGGAAGAATCCAGGAGAGCGTTTTCTCCGGGCAGAGCGAAGTGTCGAGCTCACCGGTTGCCGTGCAGACGGTTTCTCTTGCGACCCGAAGCTTCTTTTCGTCAATTTCGTCCTGCGGGATCTTTGCTGCCGGCCAGTCGAAGGACGGGTCCGATGCAATCCGGGCAGCCGCGGCCTTGAAGAGCGGCGCGGCAAGCGACGCCCCCTGGAGCTGCGGATTGGGCGCGCCCGAGAAGTTTCCGAGCCAGACCACGATCACGTAGGGGCCGACAGAGCCTGCGGTCCAGGCGTCCCGCCAGCCGTTGCTCGTTCCCGTCTTATAAAGCAGCTCGCGCTTTGCGCCCCCGGCAGTAATGAATTCATTTCGGGAGGCAAGCATGCGTTTGAGCACAAATGCCGCCTCGGGCGAGAGGACGGAGCCCTCGGCTTCGGCGCGTTCGTTCTGAAGAATCCGGATGGGGCGCAGAAGCGCATCGTCGGCAAGCATCGCGTAGAGCTTTGCAAGGTCGCCCATTGTGACTTCAGCGCCTCCCAATACGATCGAAAGCCCGTACCAGCTCTTCTCGTGAGGAAGCTTCACGCCCGATTTCTGAAGGAGTTCGTAGAGTCCGGGGTTGAGCTGACGCTCGAGATCAGCCGCCGGAAGGTTTCTCGAGAGGACGAGCGCATCTTCGGCCGACAAAGGGCCGCGGAAGCTTCCGTCAGCGTTTTCCGGAGCCCACCCGCCGAAGCTCTGCGGCCGGTCGATGAGGACGGTCTTCTCGTGAATGAGCCCCTGATCAAGCGCTAGGCTGTAGACAAAGGGCTTCAATGTAGAGCCGGGACTTCGTCTCGCGGTCCAGGCGTTCACCTCGCCCGCAATCGAGGCGTCCGACCAGTCGGCCGACCCCACAAGCGCAATGAGGGAGCGGTCGCGGGAATCCACCACGGCGAGCGCCGCATTCCGGACGCCCCAGGGCTTGAGCCTGGCAATCGTTTCTCGGACAAGCGACTCCATGGAGGACTGGAGGGCAATCCGAAGCGTTCCCCGGACCGGGCCGCCCTTTGATTTTTTGAGCACCATCCGCGAATAGTGCGGAGCGAGCATCGGAAGGTTCTCGGGCTCAAACACCTCGATCGAGGCGCGGACGGGTTCGGAGAGGCGCTCGCTCAGCGCTCCCGCGCGGATCATGGAGAGTCCGAGACGGATTCTCGCGTCGTCAAGCTCCGTATTCCCTGCCGCCATGGGACGGCGCTTCACGGGGTTCTGCGGGATGACGGCAAGGCTCGCGGCTTCAGCGGCCGAGAGCATGGAGGGCGGCTTATGGAACCACACGCGGGAGGCAGCGCCCGCGCCCTCGACGTTGCCGCCGTAGGGCGTGAGATTGAGGTAGGCCTCAAGGATCTCGTCCTTCGAATAGTGCGTTTCATAGCGAAGCGCGTGCCAGATCTGACGGATTTTTCCTTCGAAGGTGTTGGTTCTGAGCTTGAGCCTCATGCGGGCGAGCTGCATCGTGATCGTGCTCGCGCCCATGCGGCGCGAGCCCATCAGCGTTTCCATGCCGGCGCGCACGATGGAGCCGGGATTGACGCCCTTGTGGTTCCGGAAAAGCCGGTCCTCGTAGAAGAGCGTTGCGTCGATGAGCTTCGGGTCAATCTGCGCGAGCGGGGTCTTCACGCGATAGATCCCGTCCTTCGCGGGCGTGAGCCTCAGGAGCTCGCCTTCAGCAGAGTAGACGGCCGGAGAGAAATCGATCCCGTCAAGGAGCGGCGGCGTGGGAGAGCGCTCCGCCATCTGCCAGACGACGTTTGCGCCGCCCACCACAATGACGCCGACGATGGCTGCGGAGAGAATGAAGGCCGTCGTTCGGCGCAGGAACCGCACGGGTTCGCTCTCGCCTTTCGGCTTTGCCTGGGGCTTCGGCGCTTGTGCGGGTGCCTGTGGTTCTTCCTGGGAATCGTTTCTCGGGGCTTCAGCCATCAGTCATCTCCATCGGGAGCGGAAGCAGTATTTCGGGCCGCGGGGGTCGCCCCTTCGGGCGCCGCAGCGGCGGCACTCTGAGGTTCGGTATTTTCGGGCTTCGGAGCGCTTTCAGCCGGGAGTGGCGCAGAGCTCAGGTCTTTCGGCGCGGAAGCCGCAGCCGGAGCTGCGTCGGGGAGCTTCACGGGAATCCCGTCTGAATCGAGAATCGTGAGCTTTCCGGAAGCGCCTCTTGCGCGAAGGAGCGGGCGCGAAAGCGACTGCGCCTCAACGGGCGGCACCGTAAATTCGCCGGGCGTTGCCGCGCGGACCGTATAGGTGAAGGTGACGGGACTCCAGCTCGAAAGTTCGGGCGAGAGCCAGGTCATGCGTTCCTCGGACCGCAGGAACTTGGGCGCCCCGTCGGGGCCCGTGCCCGGGCTCATCGCATAGGCGAGGCCGCCCGGGAGCAGATCCGTGAGCGCAACGTCCATGAGGCCTTCCTCGCCCGCATAGGCGCGAAGCTTCACGCGCACCGTGATGCGCTCGCCCGCGCGGAACCGGGTCGCGGGCTTGCCGTCCTCGCCCAGATACGTGCGCTCGACTTCGAGGCCCGACTTTTCAGCGGGCAAAGCCTTGTCGTCAGGAAGCCGCACCCATCCGGTCTGCTCTCCCTGCCACCAGAGGAAGGAGGACCGGGCGGCGCCGGAAACCTCCGCTGCAATGCAGCCCGGAGCCTCGAGCGCTGCGCCCGCGGGGGCGGTGGTAAGGACATCCTTGTCGTCGGGGAAGCCCGCCGCGCGCTTCACGCAGACGAGGGTGAGGCCGGAATCGTCATCGTTTTTCTCTGAATCCGTTGCGCCCCCGATCGAAGGCTCCATCATGGTCATGGCGGCAGCGCCCGCGTAGAGGGCGTCATAGGTGCCGCGCTTCAATGCCCCGGCAAAGTCGTCGACGGCAAGGGACGAGAGGAATCTGGCTGAACTCTTTTGAGTGAGGCCGCTCGCCGCAAGCGCCTGGGCGGCAAGCGCCGTTGCGGTCTCGGGCGTCCACGCGCCGGCTGCGCGCGCGGTGGAAATGGTGCCTGAAAGCAGCTCCTCGGCTTCAGAGCGCATTCTGAGGTGCTGGTAGGAGGCCGCTAGGAACGCGGCAGCGGCATCCCGCTTCCAGTCGGGGAAGCGCTCTTCCATGGCGGCGCGAAGCGTTTCGAGGTACTCCGTCGTCATCGTGCCTTCGCGGGTGAGCACCCAAAGTGCATAGGCCTTCGTGCGCGCGTCGTCGATGGTCTGGGGGTCTTCCGTGACGGTGCGCATCAGGCGCTCCTTCACGCTGCGGATGAGCTCCGGAGGCACGCCCGTCGTGCGGGCGGCCGCGAGCAGGTAGTCGAGCGACCAGGCCGTGAGGTACGGGTCTGCCGGCATCCAGGGGAAGCTCCTGAGGCCTTCCCAGGAGAGGGCCCCCTGAATCGCGGAAAGCGCTTTTTCGGCGCGCGCCTTCGTGAGCTCCGCGAGCTTCATTGCTGCCTTTTCAGGCGTTTCGCCAATGGGCACGAATCGTGCGGCATCCGGGTTGGCGGCGAGAAGCACGAGGGGAAGAGCCGCGGCGATCGCGTCCGCGGGCTGGTTCCAGTCGCGGTTTGCAAAGGGGATCCCAAGTTGAAGGACGAGAGTGGCCGGAACCGCCGACACCATGAAGCGCGTCTGCGAATCGTTGGGGTAAAGCTCGTTGGGCAGTGTGAGAAGCGGGTTCTTGTCTTCTGAATTCCCTTCGATTTTCCCGCCGTAAATGCGGGTGGATCTGACGGAGGCCGGCCGAACGCCGATTTCCAGAGTGCGCTCTGTTCTGGCGGTTTCGGTCTGTGCACGGAAGGTCACCTGCACGGTTCCGGGGACGGCGGGCGCCTGGGCGACCGAGGTCGCGACCTTGCCGCCCTTTTCCGGGAACGTGATGGGAACCGTCGCAGAGGCAGGCGTGAGCGCGTCGGAACTGATCTCAAGCGCGCCGGAGGCTGTCGGTTTCTCAGGCGTCACCGTTGCGCCGACCGCAAAGATGTCGCCGGGCGACACGGCAGCCGGGAGAATCGGCTGAATCACGAGGGGTTCGGCAATGGCGGCCGATGCTTCGCCGGCGCCGGCTTCGTTCTCGGAAGCGCCGACGGCAAAGATGCGGATGCGGCCGTTGAAGCCTTCGGGCAATGTCGCCTCAATGGTTCTGGCTTCGGGCCCCGCTTCAACCAGACCGCCCCACCAGACGGCGGATTTCCCAAGCGTTCTCGCGAAGGGATTCCCGAACCCGGCCGCCATCTTTGCGGCCGACTCCATGAAGTCGCCGCCGAAGGGCGCAGTGAGGTCCGCGGCCGCACTGGCGTCGGGCATCAGGAGCGACAGGGTTTCGCGGGTTTCGACTTCAAGCGCCCGGTCTTCAATGAGCGCCCTGAGAGGATTCGGGGCCGGATAGTTGGTAAGCGAAAGAATCCCTGCGTCCGCCGCCCAGAGGAATACGCGGGAGGGCTTGTCGGCCTTCAAGGTAATCGGGATGGTCTTCGTGCTTTCGAGCTTTTCCGGAACGGAAACTTCAACCTGGAGGCGTTTTTCCTTCGTGTTGAGAAGCACCGGAATCGCGGTTTCCGTGAAGCCTCTCAGGAATTTCTTTGCCGAGTCCTGCCCGCGAACGAGCGACACGCGAAGCCAGGCGCGGCCGGAGAATCCTTCCGGAGCATCAACTTCAATCAGGTTGTCTCCCGAATCGACGGAAACCCACTGCGACGAGATGACGTTCGCGGACTCAAACGTGACGAGCGCAAAGCCCGAGAAGGGAGAGAGGAGCGAGAGTCTTGCCTTGTCTCCGGCTTCGAGGGTTGTCTTCTCAAGGCGCGCACGCATTTCCGCGGCGGGGAGTTCATCGGACGCCGCCTTTGCGAGCGTGTTCCCCGCCGTGTTGTAGGGAAGCGTGAGAAGAAGCGTTCCGTCTTCTCTCGTGACGCTCACAAGCCATTCGCCGGGTTCGCGGGTATTGAGCGGCAGCACCGCTTCGCCCGAGGCATCCGTCGTGAGGTCAATCGTTGCCGTCGTTTCCGTCACGGGCGCGTCGCTGTAGGTAAGGCGCCCCGAGCCGTCGGCCGTAAGTTCCGTCACATAATGCGTGCGGCTGATTTCAGCGCGAAGCTTTTCGCCCGCCTTCTTTTCGAGGTGCCGGTCAACAGCAATGAAGCGTACTTCAGCGGGGTCCCCGGCCAGAAGGAAGTTCATGGGCTGGGGAGTTTTTTCGAGTTTCCAGCCAAGCGCGAGTTCCCCCCGAGAGAGGAGGAAATGGAAGCGTTCGGAAACGGCTTCGCCCCCTTCGGATTCATAGCCCGTGAGCGAAACGTCTGCACGCGCGAAGCCCGGGATCGTGAGACTCCCGAGCGGAAGCGTGAGATGAGCGTCGCCCGCTCCGGTCGTCCGGACGGAAGGAATGGAGAGGCGCTTTCCGGCATTCTGATTGGTCCTGATGCCGGCAGCAGGAGAGTCGAAGGTCCAGCCTTCGAACCCGGGGAGCGTCGTGCTTGAAACCGGGTTGACGGCGACCTCGCCCTCAATCCGGCGGCCTTCAGCGCCGGCCCCGAAGAGGCTCGTGAGCTTCGCGGGGATCTGAATGTCGCCGGGCTCGAGCCACCCGGCCTTAACTTCAGCCTGAGGGAGTTCGGCCGTGAGCGAAAGCGTTTCGGGCGCAAAGTCGGCGATGAAGAGCGTCGTCGTCGAGAGCGCCGAATCGCCTCCGGCCGCGAAGACGTCCATCTTGATGCGGCCCGGGAGCGTGCCCTCAGGAATCGTCCAGTCGAAGTCGGCAAGGCCCTCGGGCGAGAGCTTCAGCTGCCGCTTCTCAACCACTTTCCCCGCATCGTTTGTGAGCTTCACTTCAACAGGGAGCCCCTCGGGGAGCGCCGCCATGCTGAGTTCGCGAAGCCCCAGGCCAAAGTGCGCGGTTTCGCCCGCACGGTAGATGCCGCGATCCGCAAAGGAAAACGCCGCCATGTTGCCGCCCTTCGTTTCGCGTCCGCCCGTATTCCAGCGGAAGGTGTCCGAAAGGTTCGTGGGGTCTCTGAGCGAAATCCAGGCGAGGTCGGTGCCCTTTGACTGCACGGTGATCGCGGCGGGCCGCTTTTCGCGCTCAAGGCCCTTCGTGGGCTTGAAGTGGGCGCGCCCGTCCTGATCCGTCTGCACGGACTCGATCACGGTGCCGTTTTCGGCAAGAAGGCTCGCCGCGACATTGGCGGCGGGCTTCCCGTCCATGAAGCCCGCGGCAAAGACGTCGATCGAGGTGTCGGCCGAGGTCTTCGCAATGACGGCGAGGTTCGTGAGAAGAAGGCGCTTGCTCGCGGTCGCGACCACTTCTTCCTTTCCGTCCTTCGTCCTCACGCCCGTGAGCTCAACCTGGAAGAGCCCGGGGCCCGCGCCGATCACAGCGTCGGCAAGATCAAGCGTTGAGAAGCGGGCTTTGCCGGGCGTCGATTCGCCGAGTTCGATTTCGCCCGTGACGGCGCTCGTGTAGGCGTCGGGCGAGGTGCTCTTCATCACGTTCCAGCCGTCGGCCGCGAGCGCGAGGTAGGCGTTCTTCACGCGCGCGATGCGCCAGCGGAGCTTTTCAACGCCGGTCGAAAAGAGGGAGAGCGTCCAGTTCCCGGAGAGCGTGAGCATGTTGCCGGGCTGGAGGAACTCGATCGAGCTCGAGAGCTTCGGAAGAAGCAGCACTGAGTGCCATTTTTCATTGAGCCCCGACGTGCCTTCCGGCCCGAAGGATTGAGGCAATTCCACATAAAGGAACGTTCCCTGAGGCGCGTGAAGGCGGAATTTGGCAGTGGTCGTGAGGCCCTTTTCTGAGGCCGGCACGACTTCCACGGGTTCGGCGCGCGAGAGAATCTCCTCGTCGATGACGGGGGCGGCCGTCCAGACGGCATTGGTCTGCGCTTCCTCCGACATCTTGGCGGGAAGCGCAAGGACGCGGATATTGCTCATCACCGCCTGAGGATCCATCTGGAGCGTCCCCGTGAGCGCGAGCTCATATTCGCCGTTCATCGCTTCATCGCGAACGGCATGCACTTCGGCGCGGGAAATCTGGAAGAGCGTTGATTCGCCCGGCACCGTCTGATTGACCTGAACGGTCTCAAAGCCCTTCGGGACCGTGAAGCGGCCGTTGTTCTGGCTGATCCGGCCCGCAATGCCTGCGAGCTTCGCCGTGACGATCGTCTCCTCTTCAGGGAGCTTCGTAAGCTTCACCTTCACGTAGACGCTTGTGTTGTCGTCGCTCCAGATGAACTGAGGCTTTGCCGTCTCCAGACCCGATTCCTTTTTGAAATTGAGGCTGAAGGCCTTTTCAACCATTCCCTTTTCGGGGACGGTCGTGAAGAAGAATTCAAAGGAGAGCCACCGTTCGCCCTTCACTGCCGGATCGATCCAGATGCGGCTTTGCGTGTTCGTGGCCGCAAGGGGCGGCGTTTCGATCGTGATGAAGCTCTCTTCAATATTGGCGCGAAGCGGAATCGGGATGCCTAGAAGGGAGGCTCTCATCGAGCGCTTCGGCTGCCAGGCGTCCTTCGGCGTAAAGGAAAGAGAATCAGGTCCCGCCCAGCGCCAGGTGCCGGGAACGGAGGGCTTGAGCGTAATGCCTTCGACCGTCGCGCCCGAGCGGCCGAGCGTGATCATGCAGCGGCTGTACCAGTCGTCGCCGTAGGCCTTGCGGCAGGCGTTTTCGCTGGGGGCCAGGGAAATGTAGATGGGAGCCTTGGCGGATGTCGGGGCGGAGACTGCGGGCTTAAGCCAGACCGTGCGGTCGTCGCTTCCCGGAGCGGCATGGGCTCCTGCAGCGAGAGCTGAGAGCGCGAGGAGCGTGACCAGGGAAAGGGGTTTAAGCTGAAGCGAAATGGCGCGCGTGGACAGAGCCATGGCAGGAAACTCCCAAATTAATCATGAGTATGAGCATAGACGGTTTGGGGACTGCAGGCGACCAGGGCTGACGATTACAAATATTTATTGAAGCTCAGCCCTGTATAGTTTTATCA
>ERZ1034901.780-NODE-780-length-24052-cov-23.209901_pt1 | contig 24052 bp, 17 predicted proteins | sample MGYA00520628_ERZ1034901 | MGnify/ENA primary metagenome ERZ1034901 (study PRJEB33766, sample SAMN09781783) | gut metagenome | biome: gut microbiome | host: Homo sapiens | place: Madagascar | study: EMG produced TPA metagenomics assembly of the PRJNA485056 data... | reverse complement strand
GTTCTGTCTGATTGGAATCTACCTGTTGAATCATAACAATCTGATCCATATTTCTATAAATAAGCGCATCCGGCAAAAGATGCTTCAATTCACCCACGATAACACCTACTTCGTGAAGCTGTTCTTTTGTATATTTACTTTGTACATTTTTTTTGATGGTATGAAAATCAACAACCCTGTAAGTATCGCTTTCTTTCATGCCGAGCTGTGCTGCCGCTTCAGTCATTTCTTTCGAACCCAGTAATCCATTCAGAATATTATGGATAATATCTCTCTGATACTTCTTTTTCACTTCATCCTGTGCAAATTCACTCAAAAATCCATACTGCAAGTTAATAATCGCATTTTCGATTGCCATATAATCAAGTTCTGTCAGTTCTCTATTTTCTTCTGTTATTGTTATATATATTTCCACCTCACTCAATATGGCAAATTTCACTACATATTGAACACAGCTTCCTTTCATCTGCTTCATATATTGAAATTTCGTAATAATATTGGGTTTATATGGCTGAATTTCATCTGACAATATTAACTTGGAGTTGTCCGAGTTTGTTGAAACCATACAATTAAGATTACCATAATACAATACAACAGGATTCTCGATCATGATACTTAAAAATTTGATAATATCACTTGCTGTATTGCTTGATCCATTATTTTTTAAAATAAACGTATTAAAATTATCATGTGTAATTTTAAAATACTTTAAGCGTGCAGTGTCTTTATCGAATACCTGCATTATAACATGACGGATAATTCCCCAGGAATATAAATCTTCTGGAATTTCTACCAGAGGAATTTCATATTTTTTGCAGTGTTTTTCTAATAAACTCAATCTGCGTCCTGTAGGATCATATTCTTTTCTTTTCTTTACAATGAATCCACTTATATCACTTTTAACTAAATCTTCAAAATGCTGCTCTACTTCTCGATCACTGCATGATAAATATACCTGAAGATTGGTTATGAGTATTTCACCACCCGTCAGGTATCGCTCCATATCTTCAATTTCGATTATTCGAATGCCTTTCACTTCCAAATCTAGACCTTTTTCACCGCAAAGCAGCTTCATTTTTGGAAACTGTTCTGATTCAAGTAATTTTCTTACAGTATATGCCATCGTTACTCCTTATCCATTGCAAAATCAATACAACATAATATCAGTTATGTTGTAAACTGATTTTTCACATCTGTTTTGTTTGTTAATAAGTTAAATATGACCTGTTTCATTATAAATTGCACAAAAACGGCAATTGATTAGACAAAAATCACCTTCATGTCAGATGATAAATAGCCTTATTTCACAACGCCTTTTTCTTAAGGTCAAGTATACCTCACAGAATCTTCCGTGTCTACAACATAACTGATATTATGTTGTACTCCTAATATTTTTTGTTCAATAAACCTATCTATTCGTTTTTGGAAAACAGATTCTGTAGTCGCTGTATATATTCTTGTAACATTAACACTACTATGTCCTAGTAAATCTGCCAGGCCAGCAAGATCCTTTGTATCCTCATAATAACTTCGTGCAAACAAATGTCTTAGATTATGTGGGAAAATTTTTGTTTCTGCCACTCCAGCTTTTTTTTGTAAATTTTTCATTTCCCGCCATAGATTACTTCTATCTTTTAATTTTCCAGTTTTTGTGATAAAGACCCATCCGGTTTTAATTCCATGTTCTTTGCAATAATTCAGTAAGTTTTCTCTTAGAAGTTTCGGTAAAAAAATTTTTCTATACTTTCCTTTATTATAAATTTCAATCTTTCCCCGTTTAATCCGTTCCACTGTAAAATATTTAAGTTCGCTGATTCGTATACCTGTACAAGCGATTGTTTCCATACATAATGCAAGCTGTTCCTTTCCATCTTTCTTTGCTGCATAGATTAATTTTTGATACTCTTTCCTTGTAAGTTCCTTTTGGGTTTGTATAAACGGTTGTTTTTGGATCTTAATTCTTCTGACTTTCAGATTGCCCGTACCTAAAAATTCTAGGAATTGATTCAGCGCAGCTAAAATTGAATTAACACTATTAATTGCATATTTTTGGATCAGGCAGTCCTTGTATTGTAAGAGTATTTCTTTATTGATGCATTTATCTTCATCTATATATTGAAAAAAGGCTTTTATATCAGACGTGTATTTTTGAATTGTTGCTTTTGCATTTTCTCTTACATGCAAATAAGTCGCAAACTCGCTGATTATCCCCTCTGATATCTTGATTGAATTCTCCATTACTTTCATTAACATCTTCCTCCTGATAAATCTTACTTCCCCATTATAACCTTTTTTACTAATCAGCCGCCTACCTTACTTGTCTTTACCTTTCGTCATCTATCATTACTTCTTTCATTGATCCCAAGTGTTTTCATAACAGAGCCTTGGATACCGTTTACCCCGATCCCGATAAATGCACTTCGAATCGCACTCTCAAGCGAAACAAAAGAGCTCTTATCCTCCTCACTCTGTATTTGTTCTTTCAAAATACATATGGGATAAAATATCGTGTATTACTAAATCAGTTATGAAGTTTTTTGTTTTTTTGGAAAAATGGATATATTTTCGGAATAAAAATATCCTTTGTGGATATAAGAAATTACTCATAGATTTGTTACACAATATCTTTTGGCTACAAAAAGTGTATCAAAAGTGTATCACGAAAGTAAAAAAAGAGCCCGAAACCCTTAATCTATAGGGCTTCAGGCGAACATATGTTCTACTCAAACTCAATCGTTCCCGGTGGCTTACTCGTCAGATCATAGAATATTCTATTCACCCCACGAACTTCATTTATAACTCTGCTCATCACCTTATTCAGAACTTCATACGGAATCTCCGCTGCCTCTGCAGTCATGAAATCAATCGTATTAACAGCTCTAAGAGCTACAGCATAATCATAAGTTCTCTCATCACCCATAACACCAACGCTTCTCATATTCGTAAGTGCTGCAAAATACTGACCAATTGTCTTATCAAGTCCGGCATTTTCAATTTCTTCACGATAAATAGCATCTGCATCCTGAACGATACGAACTTTCTCAGCTGTTACTTCGCCGATGATACGTACTCCAAGTCCCGGTCCTGGGAATGGCTGACGGAATACGAGTCTTTCAGGAAGTCCAAGCTCAAGTCCTGCTTTACGAACTTCATCTTTGAAAAGATCACGAAGCGGCTCAATGATTTCTTTGAAATCTACAAAATCCGGAAGTCCTCCTACATTGTGGTGAGATTTGATCACTGCGGATTCTCCGCCAAGACCACTTTCTACCACATCCGGATAAATTGTTCCCTGTGCAAGGAATTCAACAGTACCGATCTTCTTTGCTTCTTCTTCGAAGATACGGATGAATTCTTCACCGATGATCTTACGTTTTGCTTCTGGCTCTGTAACACCTGCAAGTTTGTTATAATATCTTTCCTGTGCATTTACGCGGATAAAGTTCAGATCGAACTGTCCTTCTGGTCCGAAGATTGCTTCAACTTCATCACCTTCATTTTTACGAAGAAGGCCATGATCTACAAATACACAAGTAAGCTGTTTTCCAATGGCTTTGGAAAGAAGGCCTGCTGCCACTGAAGAGTCAACCCCACCTGACAGTGCGAGCAATACTCTTCCGTTTCCAACCTTCTCGCGAATCTCTGCAATTGTATTCTCAACAAAAGCATCCATCTTCCAATCACCCGCACATTCACATACATTTTTTACAAAGTTGTTGATCATCTTTGTTCCTTCTACTGTATGAAGTACTTCTGGATGGAACTGGATTGCATACAGTTTCTCAGCTGCGTTCTCAGCTGCTGCAACCGGACAGTCAGCAGTGTGTGCTGTAATTTCAAATCCCGGAGCGATTTTTGAAATATAATCAAAATGGCTCATCCAGCATGTTGTTGTCTCTGAAACACCCTCAAATACTTTGGAGTCTTTCTTATCAATAAGAACTTCTGTCTTACCGTATTCTCTTACATCTGCACGCTCAACTTTTCCACCAAGTACATGAGACATCAGCTGTGCGCCATAGCAAAGTCCGAGAACCGGAATTCCAAGCTTGAACAGTTCTTCTGAATAAGTCGGTGAATCCGGCTCATAACAGCTGTTCGGTCCGCCTGTGAGAATGATTCCTTTCGGATTCATTGCTTTGATCTTTTCAATATCTGTCTTATAAGAATAAATCTCGCAATATACATTACACTCCCTGACACGTCTGGCAACCAGCTGATTATACTGTCCACCAAAGTCAAGGACAATTACTAATTCTTTCTTCAAATCTTTCCTCCTGTAAAATCCAATCAAAACTGTTTACTTTATCTATATATCTTTTTCTGTTCTTCATTATAGTAGAGGAATCATTGATTTACAAGTATTTGTTTATGTAAAATAAAATCTTATCCATAATTTCTATTACTATGCACGGTAATTATTCCCCTTCTAATCTATCCAGAACAAAGAATGTGCCTCGGCACCCTCTTACGCCTGCGGTGGTCGCTTGCGACACTTACAGCGTACACCGCAGTGCGCATTCTATGTATCCACTGTTATGGGTATAATATATCAAAAAAGATGCCGAACAAATGCCCGACATCCTATTTTTATGTTCCATTTTATGCTGCAAATCTTTCTAGCTGTCTTTCAAGTTCTGTGCAATCGTCTGCATACATCTGCAGTTCAATCACGTTATTCAATCCCAGATTCATGATTCCAAGTAATGACTTCGCATCTACTACTGCCCGTCCTCTTCTCATGTCCATGTTAAAGTCAAATTTACATACTGTTTTCAAGAAATCAATGATCTCATCCGGGTGTTTGAAAGTAATGTTCATTGTGCTCATTCTTTTCACATCTTTCTGCCTTAACGGCTATGAAATCCTTTTCATTTTTCACATATATCATAGCACATTTTTTATATTCAAAAGGGTGAAATTTTTTATAAAAGTGTATTTTTTTAATTAAATATGCCTCTTATTCTCTACTTTTTCTGTAAGCAATATGAAATTACTCCTGATTATGAAATCCCATTGGAGTTACGTCTGTATTCCGTCGGTAAAATTCCTTCCTCCTCTTTAAACACCTTACTCATATATTTTGGATCAGAGTAACCGACAAGCCCCGCAATCTGATTCATCTTATATTTTGTTGTCCTGAGAAGCTCCTTTATTTTTTCTATCCTGTATTTCCTCACAGTTTCTGTAAAATTATATCCTGTCTCCTTCTTAAACTGAGAACTCAGGTATTCTTCCGATACATAAAGTTGGCTCGCTGCTTCTTCCAATGTAATACCACTGTCATATTCTTTTCTTATAATTTCCATTGCTTTTTGGATAAGCGTACTGTACTGCTCAAATTTATGCTCATATGATATCATCCGTTCCAATCCTTGAATCGCTTTTTCTATCTGTTTCCAACTGATGGCACAGGTAATCTGCTGCATAAGACTCAGGATTTTTGTTTCGTCAATCTCCCCGCCATAATTTCTATAATTCAATCCAGCTGCCATGCAAAAACGAATGATACTGTATTTTATTTCTTTTGGAAAATATTTTTCTCTTTTCATTTCCTCACAAACAAGTTGAAATTGTTTGGCAATTCCTTTCTTGTTTTCATCGAAAATCATTTCTCGCATTCGTTGTTCTAATTCTACCGGATAACGCACCGGAACAACTTCAAATTTCTCAACTGTCTGCTGACAGATTAAAACTCCTCGTGGCTGAAGAAGATTCCATTCCATAAGACTCTCTGTCTGAATCATTGTCTCTTCCAGCTTTATCAGCTGTTTTGTCTCTATCCATACACAAATAATTGTCCCCGGAAAATTCCTACATAACCCAGTAACCACATTTTCTTGAAAATATTCTTTCCAGTTCCTTGCTTCACGTACCCGGTAAATGATCAGATACACCTGTTTCCATCGATCCGAACATATAACAGATGCCGAAAATCCACACTCACGTCTACAGATTTCTTCGAGAAATCCACGTACATTTTCCTTCTGCTCCTCGTATTCGTCTGCCATTGAAACCGTAAATAGATATCCCGGGTCATCCACTGTAAAACCAAATCTCCGGATAGTCATTTCATTTAACTTCTGATTCGATATAATTTCTCCATATCTGCAACTTAACAGAACATTTTCAACAGTAAAAGAAGCCTGCATCCAATATTCATTCCTGATTTTTTCATGAATACGGCTTAATGCCTTCTTAAGCTCCATCGGCCGGAACGGCTGTACTAAATATCCGTCCACCCCCAGATCGATTGCCTGCTTTGCCTGTTGAAAATCTTCATCCTTTGTTATAATAATCACACGGAACTCACGTCCTTCCGTGCGTAATTTTCTCAAAAGATTTAACCCATTCATCCGCGGAAGCCCAATGTCCATAATAACAAGATTTGGCTGCATAACTGTTATCATCTCATATGCAGACTGTCCATTCCCTGCAATCCCCGCCAACTCGTAATTCGGATCTACGCGTTTTAAACCTTTTTTCAGTTCTTCTAATACTTTTTCATCCCTTTCAACGATTGCCACCCGCATTTGAACAGTCTCCTCTCAATGTTCGTGTTTCCGATTGAATATCTTCTTTTATTGTAACATTAACTTCAATAATTGGAAGCATGCAAGTGTAAATATTTTTCTCTGGTAGCGAGCCCTCCCCGGATGTGACGTTCTGATTTGTTGGTGTCTAAAACCTTACGCGTTTCATGAGCCAGTGATGGATTGATCTGAAGCAAGCGTTCTGTAACATCCTTATGCACCGTACTCTTACTAATCCGAAACTGTTTTGCTGTCTGTCTCACTGTCGCATTATTTTCTATAATATAATTTGCAATTTCCACTGCACGCTCCTCAATATATTCTCTCATAGAAAAGCCCCTGCATAGTTTGTTTTTTACAATCTATGCAGGGGCAAATTAATGTATGTCTAATTCCTATTCCATCTATTCGTGGAAAACATTATACTATACAACTTAATACTCAAATACTGCCACACCATATCCCGGAAGAGGATATGCAAAGGAATATTTCTGACCATCACATTCCTGTTTCTCTGGCTTGTAAACCAATGGGCGTTCTTCTCCTGATCCACCGTATTTTGTCTCATCACTGTTAAGAACAAGCTTGCACTGCTTTCTTCTCGGAACACCAACACGGTAATCTGGTCTGTCTACCGGTGTAAAATTACATACAAAGAGCAGATTTTTCTTACCATCTTTTGAATGTCTTGTGAAACTGAAAATACTCCGGAAGATATCATCCTTATTGATCCAGTCAAATCCCTTCGGATCATTATCCAACTCATACAATGCCTTATTCTTCTTATAAAGATGAAGCAAATCTTTATACCAGTTCTGAATCTGCTGATGCGGTTCTTCTGCAAGAAGGAACCAATCCAGTTCTCTCTCTTCACTCCACTCACGAAGCTGTGCGAACTCCTGTCCCATAAAGAGAAGTTTCTTTCCAGGATGTCCCATCATAAATGCATATGCCGCTTTCAGGTTACGGAACTTATCCCATCCTTCTCCCGGCATCTTATTCAACATGGAGCATTTCAGATGAACAACCTCATCATGAGAAAGTACAAGAATATAGTTCTCTGAATATGCATATTCCATAGAAAATGTCATCATGTGATGTGCATTCTTTCTGAAATAAGGATCCAGTTTCATGTATTCTGTAAAGTCATGCATCCATCCCATATTCCACTTCAAAGTAAATCCAAGTCCGTCATCCTCAGGAGATCCTGTCACCTTCGGCCATGCTGTAGACTCTTCTGCGATCATCATAACGCCTTTATTTCTTCCGCAAACTACAGAGTTCAGATGTTTAAAGAATGCAATCGCCTCAAGATTCTCATTTCCACCAAATTTATTCGGAATCCACTGTCCATCTTCTCTTCCGTAGTCCAGATACAGCATAGATGCCACTGCATCTACACGAAGTCCATCTACATGATAATGTTCAACCCAGAACAATGCATTCGCCAGAAGGAAGTTAGAAACTTCCGGTTTTTCATAATTGAAAACCTTCGTTCCCCAATCAGGATGCTCACCCTTTCTCGGATCTGGATATTCGAATGTCGGTGTTCCGTCAAAATCTGCCAGACCATGTGCATCTTTCGGGAAATGCGCAGGTACCCAGTCAAGAATAACACCGATATTATTCTTATGAAGATAATTCACCATGTATGCAAAATCTTCCGGTGTTCCATAGCGTGCAGTTGGTGCATAATATCCGGTCACCTGATATCCCCAGGAACCATCAAACGGATGCTCTGCGATTCCCATCAACTCAACATGAGTATATCCCATCTCTTTTACATACTTTGTAATTGCTTCTGCAAACTCACGATATGTATAAAATCCTTCATCTTCTCTTCCAGGATGTCTCATCCAGGAACCCATATGTACTTCATAAATAGACACTGGTTCTTCTTTGTTATCCCACTTCTCACGAGCTGTCATCCACTTACTGTCTGACCAGTTCAGATTAGAAATGTCTGTGATTCTGGATGCTGTTCCCGGTCGGAGCTCTGCATAATTAGCAAATGGATCTGCTTTATAGATCTTCTCACCCGCCTGTGTCTCTATACAGAACTTATACAAATCCCCTTTCTTCGCCTCCGGAACGAAGCATGTGTATATTCCGAGAGGCTCTCCTCTCTTCATCTTATCTTTCGTCTCATCCCAGTCATTAAACTCTCCGATTACAGAAACGTTTACTGCATGAGGAGCCCATACCGCAAAATATACTCCTCTTTTTCCGTTCTTTGTCACCTCATGGGCACCCATCTTTTTATAAATCTCATAATGATTTCCCTGCCCAAAAAGATAATGGTCAAGTTCTCCGATCTCATAAGGCTGCACTTTCGTCTTCGTGCTGTTTTTCTTAACCATAAAGCCACCTCACTGCTCAAATATATTCCTGATTGTAATGATTTAAAAACCATACAATTTCTTATAGATCAAGGCACATTACCGAATCTTTCAATTGGTAACAAAGTTTCATTCTCCCCTTGAACACTATAGTTTTATTATACTTGATACTGTATAAAAAAGAAAGAGAAAATGTATTATTGCACAAAAATAGACAGTCGTTTTACTGACTGTCTATTAATTCTTAACAAATATATGTCATTAAATGTTGAAATCTTTCTCTGAAAGCAGAATTCTGTCGGAAGAATCTGTATTCTTTCCAAATACTCTCTTCACAAGCTTCTTTGCGGAAGCTTTCTGTGAATGAGCGATCGCATCATCCATCACTTCTTTCACTTCTGCTACTGTTACTGCATGATCTTCTCTCTGTAAAGAATCAATCTTACTGTACAGTGCAAGGATTCCCATCTCATCGATTCTGTAACCATTCTCCTGAGCATAAGTCTGTCCAAATGTTACAAGCTCATCATTAATAAAGATCGGCACTTCAAGTCTGGAAGTAAATTTTCTTCTGAATTCTCTGTTGGAAGAAAGAAGTCTGTCCAGTGGTTTTCTCTGCTCTTCAAGAACTACCAAAAGTTCTCCTGTATCCTGCTCCATTGCTTTGTTCAGCTTGGCGAGTGTTTTTTCGTTCATCTGTCCGGCTTTTTCAATGATCAGTGCACCGCCGTACAGTTTACGGAAAATGTCTCCGATTCTCTTCTTATTCAGTGACTCTCCTGTTACAATCGCAACCTTGCCCTGACGGATGTCACGCTGCTTCTGAATTGCCTTTACAACATCAACAGCGAGGACTGTCTTTCCATTTCCTTTATTTCCAATAATCAGAAGGTTTCCTGTTCTGGAAGTTCCTTTGCGGTTTGTACAGTTCTTATCCTGCTCAAGTACATCTACCAGCTGCTCACTCATACCACGCACAGGTACAAAATAAGAGAAGAGTTTTTTCTGTTCCTCTGTAAGTCCTGCTCTTGTACCGATTCCACTCTGTGTTTCAAGATCATAACGACCGTGTACAATAAATCCTGTATCAGACATTGCATCTGCAATCTCATCTAACGGTAATGGTGATGTCTTACCTGTTGCGATCAATTTTGCAGTCTCTTTACGGCTCAATGGTGTCGTCGCAGACATGATATCAATTCCGTCATCTTCATCCGGAATCTCTCTGTCATCCGGTTCCTCACTATGCGCTGGATTCACGCTGAATTCATCTTCAAAATTTGGCACTTCTTCATAAGAATTCAGACCAAGAAGATCATCATCTGAAATCTTATCTTCTGCTGTGAAAAGATCTCTTGGATTGATTACTTCATCATCCTCATCGTCTTCTTCATAACCATAGGCATCCAGATCATCATATCCTTCTTCCTCACCGAACAGATCATCATCAGCGTCTTCATAATCATCCGGCAGATCGTCTTCAGACTCTTCATAATCATCCAACAAATCGTCATCAGACTCTTCATAATCATCTAAAACATCGTCTTCGTCAAACTCTTCTGCATCATCCCAGTCATACGCATCATAATCTTCGTACTCATCCTCACCGAGTCTGAGATCATCCGCAAGCTCTCCCATATTTTCATGTGGTTCTTCTTCTACCTCAAGAACTTCTTCTGAACTTACTGTTGCATCTACTTCTTCCTCTTCCGGAATAACACCTTCAATCTCATCAATCAGTTTCTGTATCTCTGGTGATAAAATTGGTTCTTCATTATTTTTATTGTCCATAGTCTCTCTTACTGCTGCTCCTTCTGAATCATCTTCATCATTGACAACTTCAGTTTCTGAAATCAGTTCCTCCACCTCAGACAAATCTTCTGATTCATCTGTCAGATCTTCTGACTCAGCTGCATCTATTTCAAGGATTTCTTCCTCTTCCGGTTCTGCTTCCCCTGCTTCAAGGATTTCTTCCTCTTCCGGTTCTGCTTCTTCTGCTTCAAGGATTTCTTCCTCTTCCGGTTCTGCCTCTTCTACTTCAAGGATTTCTTCCTCTTCTTGTTCTGCTTCTTCTACTTCAAGGATTTCTTCCTCTTCCGGTTCTGCTTCTCCTGCTTCAAGGATTTCTTCCTCTTCCGGTTCTGCTTCTTCTGCTTCTATAGCAACTGCATCTTCTGGGACATCTTCTGAAGTCTCCTCCACTGCCTGTTCTATAAGCTCTTCTTCTGTCTCCGGTTCTGGAATCAGTTCTTTCATCCCTGATGGAACTACTCGTTCTTTACTGGCTTCCTCAGCTTTCTTCTCTTCTGTCAGTTGATTCACGATCTCAAGATCTTCTACATCCTCAATTGCTGCAATATCCTCTTCCAGATCTGTCATATCCGGTTCGACTTCTTCTCCCGGTTCTGCCTGAACTTCCGGTTTCGGATTGAGCAATTGCTGCAGAGCTTCATCTAACCGCATCGTATCTCCAAGTTTCTTCTTGACTGGTTTTACCGGATTCTTACTGACAATCGGTATGGAAGCAGTATCTTTGCTAAGTGTTCTCTTATCTCCACTTGTCTCTACCGTTGCCGGCTGAACTTCTGACTCATCCTCGGAAGCTTCTATAACTTCTGCTGTTTCTACTCCTGCTTCTTCCTGATTTTCTACTTCGGCATCCGGCTCTTCTGCCGCTTCCAAAGTAACCGCATCCGTGTCAATCACATCGGAAGTACTGTCGTTCTCCATCACCGGCTGTTCTGTCAGCCCGATTGATCTTGTATCTCCAAGTGCTTCAGCTCCTTCTGACGCAGAATCTTTTTCCTCGTCTTCTCCTAAATAGGAAGCCAGATCCGGTATTTCTTCTGTCTCTGAAGAAAGCTTCTCATATCTGTGATCATATTTCTGCTGCTGCGATGGTGACAATGGCTTATACTGCATCTTCAGTTCCATTGCCTTATAAACATACTTACCCTCGCTGAACCAGAGGATCAGATCATCACACTCTTCCAGACATTCTGTCATCATACCTGCTTCGCGATAAAGCTTCGCCAGTTCATAAGCCCACTCTTCAATATATTCTGCCTTCTTAAATTCCTCCAGAGCTTCAATCTGCTGTTCGATCGGCGCTCTCTGCGCTCTTAAGATCTGATATCTAAGGATATGCCTGTTCGGATCTTTCGGTGCAATCTGGATAAATTCGTCATAATAGTCGATTGCTTCATCTATATTCTTTGTCTTAATTGCAAGAGAACATAACTTATAGATCACCTTGCGGCTTCCTTCAGAACGGCGATATGCAAGATTCATCACATCATAGCTCTTCTGATACTCTTTTGTTTTTTCATAAATATCACTGACATTCATCAGCATCCCTGCGTTACGGACACGCTTCCAGTCAATCAGATCTGCTGCTGCCGCTGCTTTTCTGTATTCTCCATCTTCCATAAGTTCCAGCATCTCTTCTGTCTTTAACTTATATTCATACTTATCCACTGTACTCACCTCATTGTCATTGAAATATTAGTTTTGGTCTGAATGTGTCCATTAGGCACTAGCCGATACTCTTTCATTATTCTACCATATGAGGTCTGTAATGTCAAAAAAATGCACCTTCAATTCCTTTTGAAAGTGCATTTTTAGTGTTATTTAATTGTATTATTATTATAATTTTATATTTTGTATCGGAGATTATTCGCGATTCTACGTTCCTGTGAGACCTTTGTCGTCTGTTATTTTATCACCTGAATGATTTTCATATCCATTCAATACTTTATGTATTAAATCTTCTGTCAAGTCATTCCTGCTTTTATAACAAATCTGAGATTATAACATGTCCTTTCAATGTTTCTTTACACATTTTTCATTCTATGTTATATGCGGTATTTTTATTCAATACATCTATGAGTGATTCATCTTTTTCTCTTTGCTTCCAGTTTCCGTACTCTCCGATCTTTGATCTTCTTTTCTTTCTACTGGACTTTTACGCTTGGCAAAGGTCTCTTTCTTCACAGGAACCTTCACTCATCATACCACTGACATATTGATAAAAATCTGAAACTATACTGTCCATGGGACTGACCTCCTGTTGAACTTGTATTTTTAATCTAATCAGGCATCTGTTACTTTTGCCTTCTTAGTTAAATATCTTTGGGAGATTTCTTTCTCTCTTTGATGGTTATATAATAACATTCGGCGTCTAATTTGTCAATATATTCATTTGATTTTTTTATATTTTTTATTTATCATCCGCTTTGGTTGTAATTGTCTGAATTTTCAAACATTTCAATTAACAGATTTCTGCTCCAGCCGGCATTTCTTTTTCCGGTGTCATCAGTGCAAGGTTACCTTCTGCATCTTCTGCACAAAGCAGCATTCCCTCTGAAAGTACGCCTGCCAGCTTCGCAGGTTTCAGGTTTACAAGAACCATAACTTTCTTACCAACCATTTCTTCCGGTGTGTAATGTGCTTTGATTCCGGATACGATCTGTTTTACCTGGCTTCCAACTTTTACCTGAGAGCAGAGAAGCTTTTTGGATTTCTTTACAGCCTCACATGCAATGATCTCTCCAACCTGGAACTGCATTGCTCCGAACTGCTCAAATGTGATCTCATCTTTCGGCTCAATGTCGATAACAGCTTCTTCCTCTTTCTTTTCTTCTACCTTCGGATGAAGTTCTTTAACTTTCTTCATAACCTCTTCGAGATCCATTCGCTGGAACAGGATCTCCGGTTTCTCTGTTACATGTCCGTTACCAAGCTGCTCAAGGATCTTCTTACTTGTAGAAGGCATAAAAGATTCAAGAAGTCTTGCACCTTCAGAAATGCTCTGGATCAGATTCCAAAGTACTGTAGAAAGGCGATCCTTCTTGGATTCATCTTTTCCGAGTACCCAAGGAGTTGTCTCATCAATATATTTATTGCAGCGTTTGAACAGATTGAAGATTTCTGTAATCGCATCGGCAACGCGGAGGTCTGCCATCTTAGCATCAACTGCTTTAGAAGCATTCTCTACAACTGCTTTCAGTTCTGCATCTACATCTTCTACAACACCCTTATCTTCTACTGTTCCACCGAAGTATTTGTTTGTCATAGAAACAGTTCTGTTTACAAGGTTTCCAAGTGTATTTGCAAGATCAGAGTTCAGACGCTCTACCATCAGCTCCCAGGAAATAACACCGTCATTCTCGAATGGCATTTCATGCAGTACAAAGTAACGAACTGCATCTACGCCAAAGAAATCAACGAGTTCATCTGCATAGAGAACATTTCCCTTGGATTTACTCATCTTACCGTCTCCCTGAAGCAGCCACGGATGTCCAAACACCTGTTTCGGAAGTGGAAGATCAAGTGCCATAAGGAAGATTGGCCAGTAAATTGTATGGAAACGGATGATATCTTTTCCAATCAGATGAAGGTCTGCCGGCCACAGCTTGTTGAACTGCTCTGTACTGTTTCCGTCTGCATCATATCCAATTCCTGTGATATAGTTTGTAAGAGCATCAAGCCATACATATACAACGTGCTTTGGATCGAAATCTACCGGAATTCCCCACTTGAAGGATGTTCTGGATACACACAGATCCTGAAGTCCCGGAAGAAGGAAGTTGTTCATCATCTCGTTCTTACGTGCTACCGGCTGAATAAATTCCGGATGTGTATTGATATACTCGATCAGACGATCTGCATATTTGCTCATTTTGAAGAAATATGCCTCTTCTTTTGCAGGCTGAACCGGGCGTCCACAGTCCGGACATTTTCCATCTACAAGCTGAGACTCTGTGAAGAAAGACTCACACGGTGTACAGTACATTCCTTCATAATGTCCCTTGTAAATATCTCCCTTGTCGTAAAGTTTCTTGAAAATCTTCTTAACCTGTTTCTCATGATCTTCATCTGTTGTACGGATGAATTTGTCATAAGATGTATCCATCAGATCCCAGATTCTTTTGATTTCTGTTGATACATTATCTACGAATTCCTTTGGTGTGATTCCAGCCTCCTCGGCTTTGAGCTCGATTTTCTGTCCGTGCTCATCTGTTCCTGTCTGGAAGAATACATCATATCCCTGGCTTCTCTTGTAACGTGCGATTGCATCTGCAAGCACGATCTCGTATGTGTTTCCGATATGCGGTTTACCTGATGTATAGGCAATCGCTGTTGTTATATAATATTTTGGTTTTTCTGACATTTTTCTGCCTCCTTTTCCCACAATGTGGGATTCTTTTCTCAACTTTCAGTGATTACTAATACGATTTTTTCTGGATTTTCCGGAACATCCCTAGCGGAGCGTTTTTAATATATTAGGAAAGAACCTAATATATTAAAAAACGCCCTCCCAGGGACTTGCATCCCTGAGAAGACGAATCCTACTTTCGTGTTACCACTTCTCTTCGTTCCTTCCTCACGGAAAGAAACCTCTAGGAGTATCTGCACTTTCGTTAGTAAAAACTGCTTTGTTAATCAAAACCACTTTGAATACTACGGCATTTCTCACTGTTGATACTCTTCGCTATAAAGGGCGAATCCCTTCACAGACTAACCCGAATCTTTTTATTCAAGATTGCTGCTTAAACAACTCACTTGCTCGCTCTGTTCAGGCTCATCTGCGCTGCTCAGAAGCCATCTTCATCTGTCTTCCATCCATCCCTCTCAGCATCCGGCCTGACAGCCTTCAGGACTTTTCTGTAGAATCTGTTACAGACTACTCTCTTCCTCATCGCGTTTCGCTTATCACTGCTTTTCATTCCTTAAAAAGGTTAGCATAACGCGAATAGAATGTCAAGATACACCGCTTGATGATTTCTCTGCTAATTCCTCTGTTACCCCGGCAGCATTTCCTTTTGCTTTCACTCTTGGAAATGTAATATCTACCCGGAACAAATCTCCGTCCAGATACAGATCAAATGTGCCGCCCTGCATCGTTGTAAGGCTCTTCGCAATGGAAAGTCCCAATCCACTTCCCTCCGTACTTCTGGAAATATCTCCGCGGATAAAACGTTCTGTCAGTTCGTCAGCCTGAATATTCAACTGATGCTCGGAAACATTTTTCAACGAAAACCTTACCTTTGTATCATCTGTTTTCAGAGTCGCATAAACTCTTGTTCCAGGCATTGCGTACTTGGCTGCATTTCCGTAAATGTTTTCCAGGACACGCCACATTCTTCTTCCATCGACATGCACAACAGCCGGTTCTGCTGGAAGATCTGTGACGATTGCCAGATTTCTCGCCTCGAATTTTTCTTCGAGTTCACCCTGCGTCTGCTGGATCATTTCCGACAGATCAAGATCCATATATTCCAGCGAAATATTTCCGCTGCTGACTTTCGATGCTTCTACTACATCTTCTGTCAATGTCTTCAGTCTCTGTGCTTTCTCTTCCAGAATATTCAGATAATCCTGAACTTTCGGATCCGCCAGATCTGTCTGTCTTAAGATACCAACATAATTCAAAATGGACGTCAGTGGTGTCTTAATATCATGAGAAACATTTGTGATCAAATCTGTCTTGAGACGTTCGTTTTTCATTGCCTCAGCAACTGCTTTATTAAGTCCGGTTCCGATTCCGTTGATCATCAATGCAATGGTTTTATTATCTCCATGCAGTCCGTCAATTGGAATCTGATAACTCATATTTCCGGCAGCAATCTCCTGGATTCCTTTTCTCAGTCGGTTCTTCTCCATCACATTTGCAACCATGCAATAGAATAGCACTGCGTCAGCGATCAGCAGCAGAATCACCAGGAAGAAATCTCTATCCCAAAGTACGAAAAGCTGAAACAGGAAATAAAGAATCAAAAGTCCTGCTGTTTTCTTTGTAAGCTTCACATCTCGTAATATTTTCCCAATAAATATACCGAAACTTCGAAGCAGACTGTTCTCCCACAGGCTCTTTGCCTTAATTCTTCTTACCAGACTAAGATAGCCGGCAAAGAAACAGATAAATGTAAACGCACCATATACAAACACACCCACTGATTCTCCGAGGCTTAAAGTCTGCATATATACATTCGGAACATAGGATGATGGAATAAATGTATCACTTTCCACAGCACCGTATGAACTACACAACCCTGTAATTCCATCAAATAAGATATGAATTCCATCGATTCCTGCTACAAAAAAGAAATAACTTCCAATCACCCATACAAAAATAACAACTGCAGCGGCAATCTCTGTCTTCCAGGAATCAAACTTTAACAAATGCAGTTCTTCATCCTGTGGTTTTCTTCCGGTACCCAGTGTCAGCCACACTACTGTGATCAAAAAGAGTACTCCGCTGAAAATCATAAAATGCAATGCTGCTTTCATATGCGGAATATTATTCTGATACTCAATACTGTTCTGGTAAAATTGATCCTGAATCGGATATTTTGTATCAACCGCAACTGCAAAAACATCTTTCCACTTTGTTCCTCCGGAATAATAACCATAAGAACGAATATTAAGCCATTGATCAGAATAAGATACATTCATATTCGTCTTAAAATCTTTCAATTCCGGATAGATCACCATGTATTTCACAGATTTTTTAGACGCAGAAGCTATTATATTCTCTATGCTATCTCTTACATCCGCATAATTTGCATATTCTGCTTTATTTGTAGTAACCTTCTTTGTCGATTCATCTGCATACAGATAGGTAAAATTGGTATTCCCTTCTTCCAGATAATCCCAACCGCCTTCATAATCCTGCCAGTCTTCATAGATTGTTTGCAATGCTGTGGCAATATTATCATAAACCAATGTCAGTCTTCCATTTAACTGCGGATTATTATTTACAACCTGGAGTAGATTATCCGCTCCGACCGGTGCATATTTTTCAATCATCGACTGACCAAAGTTCCAGCAGTCTGTATAGAGCAGCTCACCGTTTTCATCTGTAATCTGAAATGTATAATAGCCGGAAGTCGTAAATTCGCCCGCTTGCAATCCTGCCAGGAACTGATCTCTGTCCTGCTCGCCCATCTGAAACTGAAGTTTTCCTGCATTTACAAGAGAAAAGAAATCATTCATATAATAGTAATAATAATTTCCGTCTGGTTTCTGGCAGACGATCACGCCATTCTGTTTGTAAAGATTGTCGTTATCTGTCCCACTGTAAGTTTCGCCCCAGTTCACCAGCTCTTCCATTGTGTACGTGACACCGGACAGATTCGTTTCAGATATCTTTCCCTTCTTCGACAGTTCCATTACATCCACCAGCTTTTTCGGATTGTAGGCGCCATCACTTTCAAAAAGATTCTGCAGATAAAGCTTCTCCTGTACATCGTACATGTAACTTTCGACCATCTTGCTGAATTCTTCGGATTCTTCAAAAGACTGTGTATTCATCTTTTGAATCTGTGACAAACTCATTCCACCCGCCAGTGTCAGGAGAGAAAGCAAATTTGTCACAAGCAATGCTCCGCTAAGAATCACCACAACAAGAACGATTGTCCTTGTCACGGTCTTCCTGTACCATTTCTTCATTGTTAACCCTTCCTTATATGCCTTCTTATGCATTTTTATATGTTCTCTTATATGCTTTTTCTATCCATTTTTACATGTGCTTTTGTTACTGTTCGCACTATGCTTTTTCGATTTTATATCCGACACCCCAGACTACTTTCAGGTAACGTGGATCTTTCGGATTGATCTCTATTTTTTCTCTGATATGACGAATGTGAACTGCAACTGTGTTATCCGCACCAATTGCCTCTTCATTCCAGATGGATTCATAAATCTGATTGATTGAAAATACTTTTCCCTGATTCTTCATCAGAAGCAAAAGGATATTATATTCAATCGGTGTCAGTTTCACAAATTCTCCGTCTACTGTTACCTGCTTGAGATCATCATTGATCTGAAGACCACCTACCTTATAAATCGTCTCTTTTGGCTCCTGTGCTGTTCCGCCAAGCTCGTTAAATCGTCTCAGCTGTGATTTCACTCGTGCCACAAGTTCCAGCGGATTGAACGGCTTTGTTACATAATCATCCGCACCGATATTGAGTCCAAGAATCTTATCGGTATCTTCTGACTTCGCAGACAAGATAATGATTGGCAGACTGTTCTTCTCGCGGATCTTCAATGTTGCACGGATTCCGTCCAGTCTCGGCATCATGACATCGATGATCAGAAGATTCACTTCCTCTTTCTCCAAAATCTCCAGTGCTTCGATTCCGTCATATGCTTTTAAAATCTGATATCCCTCCTGAGAAAGATAAATTTCGATTGCTTCTACGATTTCTCTATCGTCATCACATACTAATATTTTATACATTTTACATACCCCTCGATAATTGCTGACACCGATAACAGCGCAGCAACATAATTATCACATGATCAAGTTCTAACTATAGTATACATGATACTTGATGGTTTTTAAGAGATAGATTGGAAAAATATTAGGAATTTCTTAAATCGACGATTTAACAATTTAAATACTTTCTATTTCTTGCACATCTTTTGCCAACGTTTTATAATAAGAAACCGTGAGCCGCTTTAGAACATAAGCAGAGCTGCACAAAAATGATTGCATTTGGTGCTAGAATCTCTTAGTATAGCTGCAATCCATCAATAAAAAGGAGTATAAATTAAGAATGATTGAATTTTTGAAATCCTTCCTCTTTGGAATTGTGGAAGGAATCACAGAATGGCTGCCGATCAGCAGCACCGGACATCTGATCCTTTTGAATCAGTTTGTGAAATTAGATGTTTCTGAAGAATTCTACAGCATGTTTGAAGTTGTTATCCAGTTAGGTGCAATTCTTGCCGTTGTCATCTTATTCTGGAACCAGATCTTCCCATTTGGTGCACCGGAAGGAAGTCACACGGTCAGACGCCGCCAGGCAAAACATGCACACAGAAAAAAGAAATCCGGAAATGGGATTTTAAGTTATGTGAAGATGGATATCATTATCCTCTGGCTGAAAGTCCTTGTTGCATGTATCCCTGCGATCGTGATCGGAATGCCGTTCAATGATCTGTTTGAGAAATGGTTTTACAATTACCCTTGCGTTGCGATTGCTCTGATTGTCTTCGGTATCGCCTTTATCATTGTTGAGAATAATCACAAGGGCAAACCTGCGAAGATCAACAGTATGGATGAACTTACTTATAAGACTGCATTTTTGATTGGACTTTTCCAGCTGATCGCTGCAATCTTCCCTGGAACATCCAGATCCGGTGCAACAATTGTCGGCGCTTTAATCCTTGGAGTATCCAGAACCGTTGCTGCTGAATTCACTTTCGTACTTGCGATTCCGGTTATGTTCGGTGCAAGTCTTCTGAAGCTTGTGAAGTTTGGCCTGAACTTTACCGGAACAGAGGCAATAATTCTTCTGATTGGTATGGTAACAGCATTTGTTTCTTCTATTATCGTTATTCAATTCCTGATGGGATATATTAAGAAACATGATTTCAAAGTATTTGGATATTACAGAATTGTGCTTGGTATTCTTGTGATACTGTATGCGTTGTTTTTAGCGTAGTTTGAAAAAGACGGGTAATGATGAGTTCCATTCACCATTCCCGTCTTTTTTAACTTACTTTCACTAGAGGTCCGTTTCCTTTTACTTAATATCTTCCTCTATTATACATTCATGTTTCTTCGTTTTTTTATTGTAATTTACTCCTACAAGAAGTATGTTTCCTTTGTATTCCTCTAAACTTTTACAATATTCTTTCTTCTTAATCTGTTCAATTGCACCGTTTGCGCTTTCATTCCATTTAAGTTCTACCACACTGCTGACGTATTCTGCTCTCACCTCATTATTTGGTATTTTCACTGTTTTATTATCATAGTCATATGCCAGATACCCAAGATGGATTAATAAAGTAAGTACATCATCCTCTGTATGAAATGTTGCCATATCATTTGTAAAACTTCCTGTATTCACTGGAACACTTTCCCCGGCGATCATGCTTAACACGTCATCTCGCAATCCTTCAAAATTCATATCAATATACATTTTTAAAGCTTCAAACGTTTCTGTCTGATTCCAGTAATTTCCAAATTTCCCAAATCGCATGCAGCTTACTACTGAACGTGGACTATAAATAGAAGGTGCTCCTTCAAAAGAATATCCGTCATACCAGCTTTTTAGCTCCTGCATGTCCATGCCATATCGTTCACACAGCTCGCTTACTTCTTCTTCTGTAAATCCGACATATTCCGCCAATGGTCCCGGATCAATCATGGAAAATTCATCAAACATATTCAACGCTGAATGTGTGCCATATTTTTTTATTGGAAGAATTCCTGTCATATAAGCAAGTGCGACATATCCTTTGTCTTTCAATAAATCTCTTAGAAAATCCAAATATTTTTCCTGCGCTTTTTTATCTGTTATATACTCTCTGAAAATGCAGTCCCATTCATCAATAATTACAACAAACGGTCTCTTTGTCTTATTATAAATATCCTGAAGAGTTCTCATTAAATTTGTTTCATCAAAGTATCGGAAATCCGGGTATTTATCTAACAAATCCCATATTACGCTCTTTTTAAGCAAGCTAAGCATTTCCTCCACATTGGAGCTTTGACTCAGGAATTCTTGCATATTAAGAAAGATCACATCATATTTATTCAAATGCTTTTCATAACTATCTGATGATGCTATTTTTAAATTTGAGAACAGCTCCCTTGAATCATACTCACACGTATAGTAGGCAGAAAGCATATTGGCAGCAATAGACTTTCCAAAACGGCGTGGACGACTGATGCAAATATAACTTTGTAATGTTTTAGCACTTCTATTTGTATATTCAATCAATCCCGTCTTATCAACATATATTTCTGAATTTACAACTCTTGCAAAAGTACTAATATCCGGGTTCAAATAATTTCCCATTTAATTTTTACCTCCATACAGTTCTCTTTCTGGCAATTATTTTTGGACACTCATGTTATTATTATACGACATAAAAGAAAGACGGGCAATGTTTTCCACACCCGTCTTCCTGGCAACCGTATAAAAATATCCATTTAGCCTACCTACATCTCATTGGCATAATAATCGCAAAACCATAATGTCTTGCCGCGTTTGATTTCAAACGAATTTACATAAGCTCCTTTTCTAGTATTTTCAACTCTGTAAACTCCCGGAAATATTAATTCACACGTTGTATTTTTGTCACCATCATATACAATTCGAGTAATTGACATTTTCTCCCAACTTCTGAGATTTATAAAATAAAAGTTATCGAAATCTGAATTACTTGATTCTCGTCTAAAAGGGAAATTATTGTACTCATCCAACATGTGCATTTCAAAGCTGTCTGCTCTACTACCAAATTCAATCCAGCCATCAGCCAGCATTATTGGTGGTGTAAAATAGAGTATTAAAACTATACACAATAAAATAACAATACTTATAATGTTTTTTTTATAATTTTTCATTTACCTTTTACTAACTAAATTTTACAATATACACATTTTTGTTTTCAAAATACTTCTTCGGATCATTTATTCTACCGCTTAATTTTTCATTGTAATAATGCGGTGAATGTTGTGTACAATACACATATCCATTTACTTTGCGTTGTACAAACTGTGTATGATAATAAGAAAATGTATCCGTTTCCATCCAAACAAGAAAATCCCCTGTTTTTGCTCTTGTATTTACCTGATCCAAAGTTGTGCAAACTTGTCCCAAATATCCTCTATTAAGACTCCAGTATTCTAAAAAACCTCCTGCATTGACCCAGTTAGTCCATGCCACAGTTCCTCTTCCTGCCCAAATATTCCAAGATGCTGTTGTACCAAAACCTCCTGCATATAAAATCTGAGATGCAAAATTTGTACAATCACTACCATATTCAGGATAGTTGTAATTATTAACTAACGCATAGGCATAAGCATAATCTTTGGCCGCATCCAAATTATATGCAATATTCATAGATGGCTGTTCACTATTAATAATCGGGGCTTCACCATTTATGTTTTCTAAAATCATCTCATTTTTTCTACGATTTTCTTCTCTGATTTCACCAATAGTTTTCGCTGAAAGATCTTCAATACTATCTCCAGCTAAATATAATGAAGCATATGCCTGATAATATCTTAAATCCAAATCATCTACATTACTTGGTGGGTCAAAGGAAAATTGTTCCATCAATCTGAGATATTCATCAGTTCCTATTTCGCATTCCATATTATTAAACATGATATAATTCTGGATATCATTATCTATTTCTTCTATGGTAACGTCATATGAAAACACATCTGGTAATGTTCCCACATACACCTGCTCTTCTTGACTTTCTTGATACTGAACATCATATTCCGCACCTAATACGCTACTCGTCAATCCAATGCTCATAATTAATGATAATACAATTGATACTCTTCTTTTCATAAACACTTTCCTTTCCCTATTAATTGTAATTGTATTTTTCTTATAATGTTTTACAAATACTAACTTGAAATTTTTAAACTCTATCGCTCCTCCATTTTCCAATACATACTCCAACTACAACTACAATAAAACTCCAACACAAACAATTAACTAGTCTTTCTAATTGAAGTAGATAGGTAACTAACCAGATAATATCTTCACCTATAATAATCTGCATCATTTTCTTCCGATAAACTTTTCTTTCTATCTCTTCAAGCGGTTTCTTCTCTGTTTCCACCGGTGCAAGCACTCCAATAATTATACTTGAAACAGAAATTATAACTATGCAGGTAAATTTATTGATAATCCACGAATATTTCATTGCAACAAGAATTATTATCATGAAAAAAATTGAGTATGCATAACATCTTAATGGAGTTTTTGCATGAAAACCTCCTGCATAGACTCGTAAAGGAATAAAAACAATCATGAAAAAAATTATTTGCCAAAATTTCCCCATAATACTACCAAGTATAATTACTGTTATAAGATTAAGTAAAATTGTCAGTCCTTGTTGAACTCCAAATTTACATATTTGATATTGTTCTGTCGTTATTGTATTGGCTTCTTTTAATTGTTCTGTTATTCTCTCTGCTGTTTTTACAAACATTAGAATTTACGAAGTTTCTTTGTCTCTTTTGGTAATGTGTCTTGATAAGCAATAAATGTACATGTCGTATTTGCATTTACGGTTGTTATCATCATAGCTAAAATAGCAATTATCCTACCACATCCTTCAAGAAACTTCTTCATACACTCACCCCCTAGTATAATAATGATGTAGTCAATCAAGACTACTTGGTTAATAAGTTTCTAT
>ERZ1034901.779-NODE-779-length-24063-cov-20.811813_pt1 | contig 24063 bp, 21 predicted proteins | sample MGYA00520628_ERZ1034901 | MGnify/ENA primary metagenome ERZ1034901 (study PRJEB33766, sample SAMN09781783) | gut metagenome | biome: gut microbiome | host: Homo sapiens | place: Madagascar | study: EMG produced TPA metagenomics assembly of the PRJNA485056 data... | reverse complement strand
AGTCCCTGCCCGCCTCTTCCACAGGCGTGCAGGGCTTTTTTGTTTCTTCGTCCACGCTTTCCTCTCCTTTCATGCGCTCTTGCCCGGCTGGTGAAACAGATACTCCATCCGCATCCCCGGAAAAAGTCTGTTACGCACTTCTTCCGCTTCTGGATAAGTAAAATCCGTTTCACCGTTGATCTTGTTCCTTGCGGTTTTTTCGGAACAGCCGATCGTTCGCATGATGTCCCTGACGGTCAATCCATTCCGTTGCATTTCAGCCTTTAAGTTATCCATTGCCTTTTCTCCTTTCTATTTTGATTTTACCGTAAGTGGTAATTCCATTTTGATTTTATATCCTTATTCGGTAAAAGTCAACCCCATTTTGCAATTTTTCTATACAATTCGGTAATTTATTATTGACTTGTGCTTTTTTCTCTTTTATAATGGGCTTATCAATTAACGGGGAGGTTTTTACCGTGTGGCTTGAAAGGCTTGTCCAACTGAAAAAAAACAGCGGCATGACAATTGAGCAGATTGCAACGGCTTCCGGTGTCCCTAAAGGAACATTGAATAAGCTCTTTGCCGGACAGACAAAAGACCCTCAGTTGTCCACCGTTTCTGCGGTTGTCCACTGCATGGGGTATACCCTTGACGATCTATCCGGCGATACCTCAAACGGTAAAACTGTACTCACCCCTCAGCAGTCTGCTCTGCTGGTGTCCTTTGACCAGCTCAACGAGGAGGGCCAGAACAAGGCCGTGGAGTATGTGGAGGATCTTGTGCTTACCGGTCGTTATAAAAAATGTTCTGCGCCTGACTTGGGTGCAAAGAACGCATAAAAAATAAGCCGCCCTGTGGGCGGCTGTGGTGTATGGAGGTATCATAATGCATCTGAAAAAGAAGTTGGTTTCTCTTGCACTTGCGGCAGCACTTTTGGCTTCCGTCCCGGTTTCAGCATTAGCATCTCCCGCATTTAACAGTCAGGTCCTTGATGGATACAATGACATCATCATCAATAATGATGATATCACTGGTGTGACTTATATCCAGCCTTCCGCAATACTTGGTTACACACTGATGACTCGTCCAACTGCACACACTGCTGTAGCGGTGGAGCCTTATATCACTTTAACTGATCCTGCAGATTTTTTTGACATAAAATTTCATCTTCATGGATATGACCGGGCTAACTTGAATATGATTGCCATCAAAATCGGCGATAATCGTTACATTTTTTCAAATTGTACTTATCGTTTTTCGTTGTATGATGACGGCACATCCTACGAAAGTATTATTCTGCCTATAAAAAAGGAAACACTTCCATTCATGAACGATTTCGTCACACACAAAAATGACGAAATCAAAGTTCGTCTTATAGGAAGTTTTTCTCAGTATGATTTTGTCCTTTCTGACGCCATGAAAAACGCTATTTGTGAGTTGTATAATCTTTATATCTCCGCTGGTGCTTTATCACAGCCCAACTTCAATCTTATTAGTGCTGTCGATGAAACGATTGTCACTCGAAACGGAACTATCCTTAGCTAACTTTTAGGAGCGCCCCGCCGGGCGCTCTTTTTACAAACAGAAAGCCCCCACTTTACCTACAAAGTACCTTGCGTGGAACGTAAGGCTTCGGCAAAGCAGGGGCAAAAGTGTCTCCCGCATGGTACGCACTGTAAGTAGGCGCGCAGAAGACCGGTCGGCGCCGATAAAGCAGCCGCTTTTTTCATTCCCTGTCAGGTGCAGGGCTAACCAGTTTGAACAATCCGCCATGATACGCATCATCAAGAGGCTTAGCGGGTTCCGTACTTGTTTTATTATACCACAACTTTCACAGAAAGGAAGCCCCACCGGGTGCTCCTTGTTTTATAAACGCACAGACCCCTCCAGCTGTTTCCAGCCGGAGGGGCAAACAAAAAGCCCGCCAAGGTATGCCTGGCAGGCCACATGGAACTACAATCAATCACCCAGATATTTCAAAAGCTGCACCAAATACTGGCCGGATTGCCGGTCTCGCTCATCTCGGTCAAGATCCCGTTTGCCGAAGATCACAAAGCCATTGTCTCCGTAAAAATTGAGCAGCGCGTCTTTGTCCTCGCATTCCAGATACACAAACTTGCCGCCCAGCACCGCCTGGATCGCGCGCACCTTATCAGTCGCCAGCTTCAACAGCACGTCGCCCGGAATCAGGTTGTCGTATCCGTTGGCAAAATTTTTGCCAAGCTGACCAATCAGAGGTGCTGAGATCATGTAATTGTCCGTCATAGAGCGTCGTGCATCCCTTGCCATTGCAAAACGATTCACTTTCTTTGCAACATTTTTGCTAATGTTCTTGCGTGGAATTTCGAGCACTTTGTTTGACAGTGTAAAATATCCCACCAGCACTGGTTTGTCTTTGTAAGATGTCACCACCAGCTGCGTCTGGGCAATTCCCTGCCTGGCAAATTCAATGGCCTTGCAATGCAGAAAAAACTCCACGTCCTTATTCAGCGGACAAGAAAACTCGGAAAGGATCTCCTTTGTTCGACCCTCTCCGAGTTCTTGGATCATATCTTTTAGGTTAACTAATCCGTATCCTGTCATTTCTTTCCAAACATCTCACGCAGCGCATCGCCCTTGATCTCATGGACAGTCTTATCCACAACGACATTTTTGCTGCTCTTTCCCTCTGCATTTTCCAATGCTCGTACAAAATTCCGTGCAAGCGGTTTTGAACGAATCACGACATTCTTTGTAATACTCTTTGTCGCCATCAAAAAGACCTCCTTCTTTTTGAAAGTGCAAAGCTATACCTTGCATCTTCATTATATGCAATCCAGCCCCCTTTGTAAAGCCGCCTGTGCAACTTTCACGTAAAAAACGCACAAACCCCTCCAGCCGTTTCCAACTGGAGGGGTCTGCCCCGTCGCCAAAAGGTAAGGATAAAAACAAGAAGGTTTCTTTCCATGCGTTGCCTGCCCTTACAGCATAGCACGCTTTTTGGATATGGGCAAGCAAAAGCCCCGGCACTGGTACGATGCAGCGCCGGGGAAACATGGAGTGCAGCACAAAACCGGACAAAGAGAATTTTATGCTTGCAGGGGTCAGTATACCACACTCCCTGCATATGGGCAAATCGCCCGGAAAGGAAGTGTTTTCATGCCCCGCAAAAAAGCTCCTGCAGCCGATGCACCGCGCCTGGTGGCTTACTACCGCTACTCTGGCGGCAGCCGCCAGACCGAGCAGAGCATCGAGGGCCAGCGCCGGGACTGCGAGGCCTACGCCCGCGCCCACGGCATGACCATCCTGCGCGAGTATGTAGACCGCCACATCAGCGGCAAAACCGATGACCGCCCCGCCTTCCAGCAGTTGGTGGCCGACAGCGCCGCGCACATCTTTGACGCCGTGATCTGCTGGAAAACCGACCGCCTGGCCCGCAACCGTTACGACAGCGCCGTCTATAAGAAAAAGCTCCGGGACAACGGTGTGGAGATCCTCTATGCCGCCGAGAGCAACATCTCCGGTGCCGAGGGCATCATCATTGAGGGCCTGATGGAAGCCCTGGCCGAGTACTACAGCGCCGAGCTGGCCGAAAAAGCCCGCCGTGGCATGCGGGAATCTGCCCTCAAGGGCAAGGCCTTGGGCAGCTCCCGCCCGTTGGGCCTCACCGTGGACGCCGACAAGCACTATGTCATTGAGCCCAAGGGTGCCGAGACAGTCCGGTATATCTTCGAGCAGTACGCCGCCGGGCTGTCCTCTTCCTCCATCGTGGAGCGGCTGAACGCCATGGGCCTGCGCACCAGCCACGGCGGCCCGTTCAACAAAAGCAGTATCAACCGCATCATCCAGAACGAGATGTACCGCGGCGTTTACGTCAGTAAAAAGTTTGATGTCCGCATCGAGGGCGCGATCCCGGCCATCATCGACAATGATCTATGGGAAAGGGCACAGAAAATGTTTGAACGCAACCGCCAGAGCCGCACCCCGCACGCCTCCCGCGCCGATTATATCCTCTCCGGCAAACTGTACTGTGGAGAGTGCGGCTGCCTGATGAAAGGCGTCTGTGGACGCAGCAGCGGCAACGGCCAGATGTACCACTACTACGCCTGCCCCGGCCGCTCCATCGGCCGCGCCTGCACCCGCAAAAACATCCCGCAGGACGAGCTGGAGGCTATGGTGGTCAACGCCGTCGCCGATCTGCTGCTGGAGCCCGAGCTGCTGGAGCAGATCGCAGACGCCATCGTGGAGCTGCAGCAGGCTGAGGCCGCGCGCCCGGATCCGGAGAAGCAGGCGCTGGAAAAATCCCTGTCCGATGTCCGGAACAAGATTCAGAACATCCTCTCTGCCATTGAGAACGGCACCTCCAGCGCCGCCCTCTCTGCCCGCCTTGCCGATCTGGAGCAGCAGGAGAGCACGCTTTCCTATCAGCTCTCTTCCCTCACCGCCAAAAAGCCTCTCACCTTCACCCGTGACCAGATTTTGTTCCTGCTGCAGCAGTTCCGTGTCTCCCCCTCGGAGCGCACCAAGGCCTACTGCCGCCGCCTGGTTGATACCTTTGTGGATCACATCGAGCTCACCAACACCGAGCTGATCCTCTATTTCAACATCTCCGGCGAAACCATTGATAAAAACAAAAAAGCTCCCCGGTCGAACCCTTCCAAAGAAAGTTCGACCGAGAAGCGTTTGGTCCGCCTGACATTCCCCCAGTCGAACCTTTCCGTCACCATCTTCCCTTCTTATTTTTTCCTCACCTGTCCCCTCTCTCATTAACCCCTTCTCACCAGCGCATTGTACAGCATCTCCAAGAACTGCGCCGCGGACGGTGTGCCGGTCAGTGGGTAGCCTGCCAGCTGTTGCACATGTTCCGGGCTTGTGTTCCATGCGATCTGTGCGGCTCGACGAATCGTGCTCTGAATGGCTGTCCAGTAGCAGTGATATTGTTCTGACAGCGGCTCATATACTTCCTTCTGTACAGCCTCCAGCCTGTCCTCCTGCTCATAGATCCGGGCCAGCGCATCCCGCAGAATGCGATAAGCTCTCATATTACGGGTGATTCCCAGCGGGCGCAAGACGTCGGCCGCCCGGAGTGCAAAGTCTGTCGTTTCGGTCGTAGTCATTTTTTACACATCCTTCCACGCCCACTTTAGCCGAAAAATGTCGGGATGTGTCAATTGCGCCCTAATGTGTCGCAATATGTCGGAATAGGTCGCTTGCAAACAAAAACAGCCCCGGGAACCATCTGGTTCCCGGGGCTGTTGCTCTATGTAGGCGTACGCCCTGCCGCCGCAGCGGCTAAGTTATGCATAGTTGCTTACAAAATGGAAGCACCTGCTGAGCTTAGTGCACGCCCTTCTTCAGCTGCTCCAGATAGCTGTCCGCCGTCAGCGCCTCTTTGGTAAAGGAGTTGTTCTCCCACCATGCCCAGATGGCCGCCGCCGAGGTCAGGCCCGCCGTCACCCACTGCTCCAGCTGTGCGCTGTCAATGGGCAGCAGCGGCTTGCCGCAGGCGCTGAGGATCTGGTTTGCCAGGGCCAGGCCCAGCACGGCGGTGCGTGCCACGGTGCCGGCGGAAATGTTGTTGTTCTTCGTGATGTGTGCGTTCATGTTCAGGTTCCTTTCTGCTCTTCCGAGCGCTGCTTTAAAATGTCCACGGCCTTTGTCAGCGCCGCCGGGATCGGCAGGCCCATCAATCCGGCATTCTCAACGATGGAAATGGTCTCGTTGCAGATAAAGCCGATGACCACGGCGTCCCGCACAAAGCTGGTTGCCATCACGGCGTCCAGCCGGCAGGCCACCAGCACGATCAGCAGGGTCTCTCCCTTGCGGATCAGTCCCTTCCAGCCCGCACGGCTCTCCAGCGCGCCGGTCCGGCTCTTGGGGCTGGCGTGGAATACGCCCGCCACGATCAGGCCGGTCACGTAGTCCACCGCCATAAAGAGGATCAGCGTCTGCAGCGCCGCATCCCAGCCGCCGTACAGGCTGGCAATGGCGGCCCCCAGCGCCCCCACGGCCATGCAAAAGGTGTCTTTCATGTCGTTTCCTCCTTTCGTCTCATTTTCGTTTTAATCGTCTCAAAGCGGTGTGCCGTGAGACGATCAGCCCACCCACCGGCTCTTGTTGGGCCGGGTATCCACATGCACCCAGCCCTTGGCGCGGCCCGCCTTGACGGGGTAGCGGCCAACGCCGCCCCAGGCGGGCATCAGACTCTCGGCGTAGGCGGCCACGTCCTCGACGCTGACGCCCTGCACCTGGATGTCAGCCGCCCGGCCCAGCAGGTGCTGGCTGGATTTTGCACCACCCACAGCGGTGTTGTGGGTGGCCGTGCGGTAGCCGCTGGTGATGACCACCGCCTTGCCAAAGTGCTCCCGGATGGCCTGCAGCAGCACCGTGAGGGCCTCGTCCACCATGATGGTGTCGGAGCCGTCCCGGCACCGGAACTCTCGCACCTTAAAGGCCGGGGCCAGGCTCTTGTTTCCGTTTTTGGTCAGACTGTATTCCTTAATGGCCATAGGTTCACCCTCCTAATACGTTTCCCTCTCCGTCCACCAGCACCTCCTGCGGCAGCACCAGGGCTGGGCGGTAGCTGTAACTAGACTTCGCGCTTATACTTTTGAACGCTCCATCTGCGGTAACATACGCCGCCTTACTCGGGGTCCATCCACCGCCCGTAGGCGTCCGGGTCCAGTAAGGCCGGGACCATTTTCTTCTAGCTGTTGCCTCGGTGCGAAAGTAGCTCAGCGCCGCACCCTCTTTATATGCGTTGTTCAGGGATCCATTCAGTTCCGTGATGCTGAGCGGAAAGACCTTTGTTGCCAGGCCATCCGCCCCCTCTTTCCGGTCCTCCTCCGTAGGAAAACTTTCGGTGCCCATATAGGGGATTCGCACCCGCTTGATCAGCGGCTTGATATCTGCGTTGATCATCCTGAAAAATGTGTCTTCCAGGTATATTTGTGAATCGGAATTCGCGTACCCGGTACCGCTGGATTTATAAGACCCCGTGAACCTTGCAGAGTTGCACAGCAGCCACGTTCCAAAGCAGCTTGCGTCGTACATATCGCCCGGTAGACCCTGGTGCACAATGATCCATTCTGTGCGGATGTTATTTACATTGAAGTACACCTTTCCGCCCACCGCACGGTCCCCCAATGGTGTGCCCAGCTGATACCACAGTTCGGCAACGCCTCGGGGGTCTCCCACATAGGCCTTCTGCACTACCTGGGCGAGACTAGCACCGTCTCCCCAATACAGTTTGCCGATCTTTTCGGCCACGCTGTTGGCACCCACATAGCCGCTCATGGAGCCACCACCTCCTCGTCAGGCACAGGCTCCTCGGTCTCCGGCTCCGGCAGGTGGATGTCCGTGTCACTGATCACCTCGTCAGAACTGGCTTCGCTGGCCGTGCTGGCGGTGCTGTACACCAGGTACACCGTGCCGCTTTCCAGTACGCTGCCGCCGGGGATCAGGTCCTCTGTCCCGGCTGTGATTTTTGTGGGCGTAAAGCCCAGCACCTGGGTGATGTCCTCCTTGGTCAGGGTGTACTGCTCCGCCAGGGTCAGTACCTGCTTCTGGCCGTTCCCCTTCTCCATGGTCAGAGTGTTCCCCTGCACCTGGGCTCCCTTCAGGTACTCGTCGCTGCCTGCCTTCACTGCCCCCACGTCGGCAGCCTCCAGCTTTCCGGCCTTCCCGGTGCCGCCGTGCTCTGGCTGCAGCACCCCGGTCATGGCCGGCAGGCTGGTGGTGTCCTGGGTGGTAAAGGTCCGCCTGCTTCCGTCTCCCAGCTCCACCGTCAGGGTCTTTCCTGCCAGGGTCAGACTTTTCACCACCTGGTCACTGTCCTGGGGCACTGCTCCCAGGTCCTGGGCCGTCAGGATCACCACGCCTCCCTTGCCGTTGACGCTCACCACCTTCCCGGTCTCCGGTGCCGCCAGCTCTGCCCGGTGGGCTGCTGCCTCTGCCCTCGCCGCCGAATTTTCAGAGTTTTCAGCCCCTGCCGTTGCCGTCCGGGCCGCCGTCTCTGCCTGGCCCTTGGCATTCACCGCCCGGGTTGCTGCGGTGGCCGCCGTCTCGGCGTTGGTCTTTGCGCTGGCTGCGGCCTGCTGCGCCGTGTTGGAGTATTCCAGCACCCGGGCCACAAAGGTCTCGTACTGGGTGGGGCTGATTTCCACGTCTCCGTCGGTGTTCAGAGTGCTGTAGCACTCGTACTTGGTGGGCTTTGTCAGGGCCCGGTAACCGTCCGCACCCAGGGCCAGCAGCATCCACTGGCCGCCGGGGCTGGCCGTCAGGGTCTTGTCCACCGCCACGCTGTCTTCGTCGTCCAGCAGCACCGGTGCGGGCAGGGTGCCGTCCAGCCACTGCACATGCAGCGTCACGCTCAGGCCCTGCCATTCTGCCGGCAGCTCAAATTCCAGCTTTTCCACCCCGGCGCTGCTCTGGCCGCCCACCTTCAGCACCCGCACGTCCGGGGCAAACTCCGCCCCGGCAAAGCTGCGCTTCAAGATCTTCACACGCATTCGCGTCTCCTCCTTTCGCCCTTCCAGTCTACCGCACTCCGCTGCACAAAAAACCTGCGGACTTTCGCACGCAAAACAAGGGTTGCAAAAAGAGAATTTCCTATTTTATGTGTGCATCGTGTTGACATCATGCGCATATCATGTTATTCTAAGCATAGAATAGTTCTGAAGGAGGTTTTCGTCATGGCTAAAGTAAGCACCAACATCAGTCTGGATGCAGATCTCAAGCGTTCCAGTCAGGAGCTTTTTTCCGATCTCGGCATGGATCTCTCCACCGCAGTCACCATCTTCCTGAAGCAGGCAGTCCGCGTTCAGGGCCTGCCGTTCCCCGTCTCGCGGGAAATTCCCAATGCGGAGACCGCCGCTGCCTTGAACGAATACTCCGCCATGAAGACACACCCCGAAAATTACCCCCGTTACGCATCCTTCCACGATGCCATGAACGAGGTATTATCCAATGCTTGAGGTCGTTCTTTCCAATCGCTTCAGAAAAGATCTCAAGCTCGCAGCTAAGCGCGGCTGTGATCTCGGCCTGCTGGAATCCATCGTAGACCAGCTGGCCGCACAGCAGCCCCTGCCGGAAAAGAACCGTGATCACGATCTCACCGGTGATTACATCGGCTTTCGTGAATGCCACATCCGTCCCGATTGGCTTCTGATCTATCGCGTGGACGGTGAGCAGCTCATGCTCTTCCTGTTCCGCACAGGTACGCATTCTGATTTGTTTGACTGATGGAAACACAAGCACCCCGGCAGCCATTTCCGGCCGCCGGGGTGCTCTTGTTTACTTCAGCAGATCATACCGGTCAAACTCGCCTTCCTTCTGTGCCTCCTTCTCTGCGTTCTTCTCCGCCTCTTTCACCCAGTCGTCCAGGTTTTTCTGCTGGTACAGGGCGTTCCCGTCTTTGTCGGTCAGGGCCAGCAGCATCTCTGCCAGCTGCTCCCGGTCGTACTCGCTGCCGTCCACATAGTCCGGCTTGGCTGCCTTTGTGATCTCAGTCTTTACGGTATCCGGCTTCTTGCCCGCCTTCACCAGCCGGTCGTACTCCTCCTGTACGCTCTCGCTGCTGCCGCCGCCCACGGCGTCCCGCAGCCCTGCATAGATGCTGCTGTTCTTGTCGTATCCCTTCTCCACCTTCAGCAGCTCGTTGCTCTTTGCATCCACCGCTTTCACCACGCAGTCGTGGGCGTCGCTCTGTTCCCCGCCAAATGCCTGCTGGAGCTCGCTTGTCATCTGGTCCACCAGCTGCTTGCGCTTTTCCCAGTGGTCGGCGTTGGTCTCCTTCGCCGCCTCGGTCACCCGGGGCTCGTACTGCTGCAGCCGCTTTCCCATCTGCTCGTATGCCTTGTTCTCCTGGATCGTTCCGGCCTCCACCATGCCGTTCAGCTTTGCAATGGCGGCTTTCGCTTCCACCGTGTCCCCGTTCAGGTAGGCGTTGTACAGCCGGTCATACTGGCCGGTGGCGCTGGCAGGCAGGCTGTCAAAGTTCCCGCCCTCCTTGTTCCAGTTGGCCAGAGTGTCCATCCACCCGGTCACCGCCTGCACCTGCTTTTTCAGGTTCGCGTAGGGGATGCCCCGTGCCGCCGCAAACTGGCCCAGCATGTCCGCAATGGCCTCCTTCATCTGGGCGTTGTAGGCGTCCAGCTGCTTCTCGGTCATCTCGCTGGTGTCCTTGGCTTCCAGCTGATACACCTTTGCGATCTTCCGCACCACATCGTTCAGCACTTCGATGCCGTTCATGCTGATGGTGGAGCGGGTGCTGGTAAAGCCGGATGTCGCCAGGTCCACCGCCGTCATGGCCTCACTCACGCCGGTCCAGTTGCTGCCAAAGCTCTTGATGTACTGCCGCACAAAATCCGCCGCCACGCTCCACGGGGTCATGTCGCCGTTGTCGTCCTGCAGGTCCTGCCACCGGTGCAGCCCAAATTTCACGCCCACGCCCAGCGCCGCGATCACCGCCGTCTGCACCACCTGGCTGCTGATTGCGTTCATCTTCCGCAGCGCGGCCTGGTCTTTCGCCTTCTGTGCTTCTTCCAGCGCCGCCTTGCTTTCGGCACCGGGGTGTTCCCTGTAGGCTTTCTCCCGGGCCTTCACCCATGCGTTTTGCGCCGCGTAGTCCTCAAAGGCCGCCGTCAAAATCTGCGCGTTCTGCTGCCGCTGGGTGCTGAACATCATCAGGGTCTTGGTCATCTCGTTGCCGGACCGCTGGAACCCCGTGCGCTGCATGGTGGTGTAGTTGGGCTGGGTGTGTTCCACCACCTGCTCAAACTTTTCGTTCACCGCCGCCCAGTATTCCGGGCTGTTCACCACCTCGGCCCCGGCCGCAAATTCCTCCGGGTGGGCTTTCACATAGCTCTCGCTGCCCTGCCAGCACGCCGCCACCGTGATCTCGTCCATCTTTGTGATGCCGCCCGTCCACAGGCTGATCACCTTGTCCGCCGCCCTGGTCACACCGCGCACCGCCTTGTTGTCGCTGTTCCGAGCCGCGTCGTGGGTGCGTCCCGCAAAGCCCTTCCGTGCCTCGGCGCTGGCCATCTCGCCCGCGCCGGTGCCCCGCAGGCGGTAGGCCAGCAGCTCATCCCCGTGCTCGGCCATCCGCTGTTCAATTTTTGTCAGCTCCCACGGCAGGATGTTCTTGCCAAACTGCACCGCGGCACCGCCCGTGGCGCCCCAGCCCAGCTCTGCCGCTGCCGTGGGCAGGCTGGCCGCCTGCAAAAGCGTCACGTTGATGTTGGCGTTCAGCGCCGCAGCGGCCGCGTAGCTGCGCAGCTTGGCAAATACGCCGTCGCCCACGGCCCGGCTGTCCTTCACCTCGCACAGGTCCGCCAGAGCGTTGTTCATGTACTCGCGCGCCGGGGTGCCCCAAATGTCTCCAATGGTTCCAAACAGCGTCCGTCCGCCCTGCATGCTGTTCAGCACCTTTTCCGCGTTCCGCAGCGGCACCGCCATGCCCGCGTACTGGGCCGTGTTTTCAATGCTGGTCTCGGCCTGCTGCACAAGGCCCACCAGCAAAATGGGTTTGGAGCTGTTCACACGGTGGTTCAGCCACCCCGGGTTCGCCGCGCTGTTGTCGTACCGGATGCCCTTGTTCTGCTCCAGGTTCGTGTCTCCGTCCACGTTGATGTGGATGTAGTTTTCGGTGGTGGCCTTCTTCACGCCGCTCAAAAGCATGCTGGTCTCGTTGATGTACCCGGTCATCCTGGCGTTCAGGGTCTTCCAGGCCGCCATCCATGCCCGGTCGTAGTCGGTCAGGTGCTTGTCCACCTCTTCCAGCAGGGTGCGGCGCTCGGCGTCCTCGTTCTGGCTCAGGGCGGCCGCGTCCAGCTTGTTGCCCGCTTCGTCGGTCACGGTCAGCTGCCCCACCCGCACCGTGGCCTTGTCCAGCTTTGCCAGCTCCGTGTCGCCGGAGAGCTTCGCCTCCATGTTCTCCAGCGTCAGGCCGCCGTGCAGGATGTGGTGCACGCCCTGCCGGTTCTGCAGCTGCAGCGCCAGCTCCGCCAGCTGGTTGTGGGTGATCTTCCGCGCCTTGCCGCTGTCGTCTTTCAGACCGATGTCCACAAGGTCATGGGTAAAGTGGTAAAGTTCCTTCTCGTGCTTCGGCCCCGTCAGCTCGTCAAACACCCTCGTGCCCTCGATCAGGATCTTCGTTTTCTTCCGCTGGCCATCGTTCAGCATTTTGCCCAGGTTCTCTAGGTATCCGCCGTGGGTGTACCCGCCCAGCCGCTCAAACATCCGCTCAATGTTCATGGTGTTCATCTTGTAGCTGTTCAGCGCCCGGCTCACCTTGCCGGAGAAGCCGCTCTTTTTGCTCACGCCTTTGGCATCGGTCAGCTCAAGTTTCACCCCCTCGGCAAACTCGTCGATCATCACGTCCTCGGTCGCGCCCACCACCACGTTGTCGGTCCTGATGATGTGCAGCGTCTGGTCAATGATGTCCCGCAGTCCCCGCAGTTCGTCGGAGCTCAGGGTGGCCATGCCGCCGTTCTGGTAGTGGTCCCGCTCCTCGCGCAGGGCATTCAGGTAGGCTTCCATGGCCGTCCCGTCCACCCCGCCGTACTCGCTGGCCCACTTTTCCGTGTTCCGAATGGTCGCGTTCAGCCGCGCGATCTCCCGTTCCCGGTTGTCGTTCACGTCCAGAAGCCACTCGTCAATGGCGTCCTGCAGGCCGCTGTTCTCCCATGCCAGCCGCGCCCGGTCGCTGTTGTCCATTTCCCGCTTGATGCCGTCCCGCAGCCCGTGCATCGTTTTCTCCATAGCCGCCTTGCTGTCCTGCATGGGCGCGTAGGTCCAGCCTTCTTCGCCCCGGTGTGCCCACTGAGCAAGCCGCTGGGCCGTTTCCCGGTTGCCAATGGCCTCGTTCGCCAGCTGCAAAACCGGCCGCGCCTTGTCCAAAAGGTATTCCGGCACATACTTGTCCGCCGTCGGGCGCTCGAACATCTTGGTCAGCTGGCCCGTCGCTTTCCTTATCGCCCGCCGGGTGTTGTCCTTGTCCCGGCTGTCCCGCAGCTTGGCCAGCCGCTCGGCGTTCTTCGCCTGCGCCAGGGCAGCCTGTTCCCGGGCTTTCTGCACCCGGGCGTCCGCAGCCTGCTGGGCCTTTGCAGCCTTGCTTTCCGCCTGGCTCAGTGCCTCGGCGTAACCCTTGCGCATCTTCTGCCGGTCATTGGCCCGCTGTCTGGCCGCGTCCAGGTTCGCCTGGGCCTGCAAAGCCAGGCTGTGCCGCCTTGCCTGCTCGTTCATCTGCTGTGTCCGGACCTTGAACTCCGCCCGCAGTTTCGCGTTCCGGCTGTTGGCCACTCCCGGCAGACCCAGGTATTCGTTCCAGATGTCCATGGCCAGCTCCTGCTTGGCTGCGTCCCAGTCGCTGTCGTAGGCGCTCTCCATCGTGGGGCGGATGGCGTCATGGGCCGCTGCCATGGCTTCCAGCGCGTCGGCGGCGCTGCTGGGCGTTTCGGTGGGGAACAATCCCCCGCCAATGCCCTGCAGCTCGGTAAAGTCGGCGTCCCACCGGCTCACCTCGCCCTTTTTCGTCAGCGTCAGGCTCACGCCGTGCTTTGCCAGCTCCTTCCGGGCCTCGGCCCAGCTGCCGTACTTGTACAGCACCTCGTTGTAGTCCTTGCTGCCTTTTTCCAGGCTCATGCCCATCTTGTGCAGGTCGGGGTAGGCCTTCCACAGCTCGTCGTTTTTCTTGGCGCTGCCTTCCATCACCTGCTGGGCCATGTCCAGCACAAAGCCGTGGGCCTGGGCCCAGTCCACGCTGCCGCCGCTCAGGTAGTTCCGCAGTGCGGCAAGGCGGCTGGTCAGGGTCTTCACGTCCGCCCGGCTGTCCGCAGCCTTGGTCACCTTCCGGGCAATGCGGTCCAGGCTCTCGTCCGACACCTGCGCTTTGTCCGCCAGCTCCACCACCCGGGCAACGGTCCGGGTCTCGGCCCCGCCGTCGCCCACGCTCTGGGCCTTGGCCGCTTCCACATCCTCGCTGTCCACGTCCAGCTGGTACTTGTTTTCGGCGGTCTCCTGTGCTATACTTTCCATGGAGCCATAACGTTGCAACTCGCTTGGCATTTCGAAGCCATGGGAGCGAAGCAAGACATTGGCTCCTTTTTTGTTTGTATCGCCGTTCATTTCCAGCTCGGTAAATTTCACACCCTCCAGCTTGACGCCATCTTTCCAGTATGCTATACTGCCAATGGAACCACAAGGTTGCAGCTCGCTAGGCATTTCGAAGCCTAGGGACCGAAGCAACGCCGTGGTTCTTTTTTTGTTTTCCGATGCATACAGCACATCACTGTTCCGCACAAATTGCACCGGGTTTGTGTCCTTTGTGTAGGCGCTGGTCAGTTTCTGCATGTCGTTGATGACAATATGGTTTTCCACCGGCCGCAGGTCCAGGATGCACATCACCGGCCTGCCGTCCTTTGCTTTTACGCTGCCAAACATCACAAGGCGGGTGTTCTGCTGGCTGCGGCCCTTGTTCTGGCTGGTCAGCACCATCACCGGGTCGTCCAGCACTTCCGGGATGCGTTTGATCTCGTTCAGCGTCATTTCCGGGTGGTCGTGCAGAATGCGGTTGATCTTGTCGCTGTTCATGTAGATGTCACTTTCCCGTGCACCCAGCCCCTGCAGCGTGTCGCCGGTGCTGCCCAGAACAAACGTTTCATCGTCCGAGCGCCCGTCTTTGTCCCACTCGTCGATTTTCTCAGCATAGTCCGGGTCAATGGAATACCGTTCTCCCTCCGCCGCTGCCGCGTCTGCCGCAGCGGCTTTTTCCATGCCGCCGTTTGCTTCCAACGCCGCGCGGTAGTTGGTTCCGGCATCCGCCTGGTGGTTGAAGTAGATCTGCCGCAGGTCCTTCAGCTGCGTCTCGGTCAGGGTGCGGGCCGCCCGGGCCGCCGCGTTGTCCGGCTCTGCCCCCAGCAGGGTCTTGATGTCGGTCAGCACCTTCTGCAAAAGCGTCTCGATCTTCTGCATCACCCGGTTGCTCCGCTTCTGGGCCTGGGCGTTCATCCTGGCTTCCGCCGCCTGCTGGCGCACATAATTCCGGAAGTCCTCTTCCGTTCCAAAAATGCTGCGCATGGCGTCCGCCGTGATCTCTTCCATGGCCTGGTTGTAGGTCAGCTGCTGGCCCGCCCGCTCGTACCGGTCCAGATAGCTCTGCACCAGCTCCTGCACGCTGTCCATGCCGTTCTGCTGCACAAGGTAGTGCTCAAAGGTGTCGATCAGCTCCTGCCCGCCGGCGTTGTCCCAGCGGTTCAGCTCGTGCAGCGTCTCGTGCATCACGGTGGCGGCGTCGGCGTCGCCGCTGTAAAACACCTTGCCCGCCGCGCTCTGGATCAGGCCCTTGGCGTTGTTTGCAAGGCCCTGCACCACCCGCTGCGCCGCCACGCCGCTGGCCTTGGCGCTCAGCTCGATCAGGGCGTCGTCCGCCCGGGTGCCCTTGCTCACGCTGCCGTCCGCCTTGTAGTAGGTGCCCGCGTCGTCCCGCAGGGCCGCCTTGCCGGGCTGCTTGCCCAGCTCTGCGGCCCGGGTCTCCTGGTAGCGTTCCGCTTCTCCTTTGCCCTGTAAGTAGGCCAGGTTCAGCGCCGTCCGGCCTGCGTCCCCCAGCGCCAGCACCTGCTGCACCCGGCCGCTCAGGGCGCTGCCCTTGCCGGTCATCTGCAGCGCCTCGGCAAAGCTGGCACCTTCTCCGTTCACGCCCAGCCGGTACAGGCTGGCCGCGGCCGGGGCATAGATCTCCGCCCCAATGCCCTCCGGCATATTGTTCACCACGGTCTGCACCGCCTGGGTGCTCATCCGGTAGTGCTGCGCCAGCTCCTGCGCCGTCTGCACCTGCTCGCCCCGCGTCCAGCTGTCCGTCTCCAGCGCCGCCGGGTCGGCCTTCAGCGCCACGTCCGCGTACTCCGCCGGGCCGCTTTCCACACTTTCCCCGGCCTTTTCCACCGTGTCTCCGTTGACTTTGCCCGTCTGCTGTGTTACAGTGGTGGCAGGGGTCCCGTCCGGGCTGCTGCCGGTGCGCTGCATCGCGGTCTCGCTCGTGGGCCTCAGCGGGGTTTCCGAGAGGCTTTTGTCGCCAGTTTCAGCAGACTTGGCGCCAGAACCTCGGGAATCTCCAGTGGAAGGATCTGCGACTACGTTTCGGGCGTTATCCCCAGGGCTGGCAACGGCATTCACGGGGGATCGCAGAACTTCTGCCATCGGAATAGCGGAAGGATCTGCACTTAACGTTTCGGACGTATCTCTGGGGTCGGCAACGGCATCCATAGAGGGCTGCAGAACTTTCGCTATTTCTTTTTCCGGCACACCAACGGACGACAAATATTCCGAAACGATAAAGTTTTTACTTTTTTTGGCATCTGTCACGGCTTCCACGATGATGTGGGAGCCGTCTATTTTTTTCTCAAAAATTACAATAGGTGCTTTTTTTCGATTGGCAGTATAGTATCCATCCGCTTTCCGCGTTGCCAGATACGCATTGTCAAAGTTGTTCAGCACATAGGCCGCCCGGGCCACGTCGGCGCTCTCCTTCATGGTGGCGTCTGCGCTGCCGTCGCCGCCCGCGTGCCGGTTCGTGATGTGCTTCACTCCGTTGGCGTCCAGCATGGTCACGCTGCCCACTTTGGCAAGGCCGGTCAGCTCCTGCATGGCGCTGCGCATCCGGTCGCTGGTCTCGGTCACCATGTAGGGGGCCAGCGTTTCACCTGCCCGCACCCTGTCCACATACTCGGCCATCTTCTCGTCCACGCTGTCCTTGTACTGGGCAATGCTGGCGTTCTGCGCCGGGGTATGTACCGCCGGGTCATCGTTCACGGCCGTTTCTTCCGTTCGGTCTGCCGTCTCCGCCACCTTTAAGGCGCCCTCCCCGGGGGAGCTGCCGCCCGCAGGCGGCTGAGGGAGTTCTGCCCCGGTCTGCTCCTGCGCCCGCGCTTCCAGTGCCCGCTGCGCTGCTGCGGCATCCGCCGCCCGGCTCTCGGTGTCCACCTGCACCGGGGCAGCCGTTTTCGTCCCGGCCCGGGCATCCAGCGTCCGGCTCATGGCGCCCAGCCCCGTGCCCACGGCACCGCCCAGCGCACCGGACGCGCCGCCGGTGGCACCGGCCTGCAGGGCCTGCAAAAAGGTGTCGGTCTGCAGCAGCTCGTCGGCGGCCTGCTGGTCCCCGCCCAGCGCCGCGTCAATGATCTTGTCCGCATAGGTCTCCACAAAGGCCTGCACTGCATTGTCCACGCCGCCGGAGATGGTGTTTTTCGCCACCTGGCTGCTTCCCAGCTTGTTCATCAGCTTCGAGCTGCGCACAAGGTCGGCCAGCTTTCCGGCCACCGTGTCCCGGGCATAGTCCACGCCCATGCTGCGGGCCATGTCCGCCACGCCCACGCTGTTGATGGCCCAGCCTGCGCCAAATTTTGCAAGGCCCACGCCCACCGCCTGGCCGGCGCTGGTGCCCTTCTCCACGTCCTGGCCCATGCTCTCCGCCGCGCCCTGAGCGCTCAGCACCGGCAGCACCAGGTAGGGGCTCACGCCCGCCACAGCCAGGTTCTCCGCCGCGCTGGTGGCAACGCCCATGGCTGTTTTGGCCGCCGGGCTCAGGCCCGCCTGGGCCGCTGCCGTGCGCTGCTGGCCGTAGTGGTACAGCTGGTAGCCAAGGCTTGTGTCTTTATCCAGCGCCGTTTTCTGCACCGTCCCGGCAATGCGGCTGCGCATTTCGTCGATCTCGCTCTGGCTGTAGCCCATGCCGCGCAGATCCGCGTCGGTGTACTGGGGGTTATAGTCCATGTCCACCGCCGTGATCCGGTCTTTCAGTTCCTTGCCACGGGCATCGCCTTCCAGTTCCTTGTCCAGCGCCGCCTCGTTTTTCTGGGTAGCCCGGATGTCCTTCACGCCCTGGGTGGTCATCTCGCCCGCCATGGGCACTGCTGCCGCCACGGTTGCTCCACTGCCTTTGATCGTGTCCGCCGTGCGCCGGGCCGCGCGGTCTTTCAGCGGGAGTGCATCGTACTCCCGGATGTACCGCCGGGCACCGTTGATCTCTTCGGCGGTATACCCCATCTTCAAAAGCTCACCCGGGCTGTATTCCTCCCGCACTGCCGCCGCATTGTCGCCGGTGCTGCTGCCCAGTGCCATGGCATCTTCGGTGCCGCTCTTTCCCTGCCGCATCAGACTCACCAGCTGTCGGTGCCGGGGGCTTTCGTCCATCCACTGGTTCAGCTCGTCAAAGCGGTCTGTGGGCCGGTCCTTGGCAAGGGTGTCCCCCACCTTCTGCGCCGCTTTGGCGTAGCTGCCGTAGGTGCCCTGCGCAATGGCCCGCTGTTTCGGGGTGTTGTCGCTGCCAACATAGTTCCAGTCCGGTTCGTAGTCCTCCTGCCGGTCCGTGGCCACCGGGCTGCCCGTGCTGCTGGCCATATCCGCCAGCACCTGCTTGCCCAGCGTGTCCGCGCTTACTGTTCCCAGCACCTGCCGCGTGCCGCCGGTCCAGGTCGGGGTGCTGGTCTTTTTGCTGCCTGCCGTGCCGCCGGTCTTAGCCGTGCCGGCCTTCGCCGTGCTCAAGCCCGTTGCCAGCGGAGCACCCGCCGTCACACCCGTGCTCCCGCCGCTCTTTGCCGTGCCGGCCGCCTTTGTGTTCGTGCTGGCCTTTGCTGCCGCAGCAGCCTTTTTTTTCGCATCTTCTTTTTCCAGTGCTTCACGCCTTCTGCGCACCTCGTCTACACTCCAGCCCATTCTCTTCTCCTTTTTACCATCCCATCGTGTTGGACACCCGGCTGATCACATCATCGCCGAACCCCAGCCGGATCAGGTAGTCCTCAATTTCTCCTGCGCTCTTTCCCTGGTTCGTCATACTCTGCGCCTTGGCGAGTGCTGTGTCAAAGCTGTTTCCATTGGTGCCGTCCACCGGCTTCACCGTGCCATATACCGACCCGCGCTGTAATACGCCCGCCAGCTTGCTTCCGGTGCTCCCGCTCCGGGCCGCCGTCCCGCTGCCGCTGCCCGTTCCCAGTAGGCTGTTCACGTCCACGCCTGCCCGCTGCAGCTCGCCCGCGATCACACCATACATCGGGTTGCTCTCGTCCAGACCCGCCAGCTTGCTCAGCAGACTGGTGATGTTGTTGGAACTGTACTGGATGCCGGGACTCCGCTGGGTGTTGCTGCCGCTTACAGTACTGTGCTTCTGCTGGATCTTCTGCAAGGCTTCCTGCAAGGCAACCTGATATTTCAGATTGTTGGTATTGATCCGCCCGGCCACGGTGTCGTAATCGTCCACTGCATCCGAACCGTAACCCAGCTTGCTCAGAATGGTGTTGCCCAGTCCCTCATAGCCGTTTCCTTTGTATTCTCCTGCCTTCATCAGGTAGTCCAGGTTCGTCTTGTCCGCGTCGCTCAGGCCAGACCAGTTCTTGTAGATTTCCGGATCCAGATCGTACTGGCTGCAGTAATACGCAATCATCTCATCCGGTGCGCCGGACTGCATCAGCGAATAGATGTCCTTCGACGCCTCGATCTGCTGCTTGGTCACATTGCTGACGCCTTGCAGGTTGTCGAACATATTTTCATCCATCCGGTACATCTTCAGCACCGTCTTTGCACCGTCCACATTTCCGTTGCGGTACATTTCCTCCGCCTGACTGATGGCGTTCATCTTCTGCGTGCTGTAGCCCATGTAGGCATCATACGCCCCCAGTGCCGCGCTCCCCACGCCCTTCACGCCGGTCCATACGTTCTTCCAGAAGTTCGTGTTCTCCTGCCGTGCCGTGTCCACCCGGCTGCTCAGGTAGTCCCGCCAGTTCTGGGCATTGCTCACGCTGCCGTCATACTCGCTGCGTTCCAGGCTCTGCTGGCCCAGCAGGTCGTCCAGCACGCTGGTGGTGTCACTCATCTTCTGCTTCCAGTTCTGCAAAGCGTCCGCCCGCAGGCTGCTCAGGCTGTTGTCTACGCCTGCGATCTGCTCCCCTGCCGCCTGGTTCGCCGCCGTCTTGGCCCAGTCCGCACCGTACCCGCCCGCCAGGGTATTGGCCGTGCCGGCAGCGGCTGCCGCGCCGTTCTGGGCGTTGGTCACGCTGTTGGCCCGGTACTGCTGGTAGGCAGCGTTCAGGGCGTCCGTGTCCACGCCGGTGCTGCCGGTCAGGCTGGCATCCGCCAGCTGCCCCAGCTTCTGGTTGATGCTGTCCGTGTAGTTGTTCTGGTAGGCCCCCGGCATAGCCTGTTCGGCCTGGGCCAGCTTCTTCTTTGCCGTGTTCAGTCTCGTGATCGTTCCCATCTGCTTTTCCTTTCCTTACACAAAGAACCACGGCAAAATCTGTGCCGCCAGCCCCACCGCACTCAGGATGCCGTTCAGCACATTGCTGGTGCGCTGCTGGTGTTCGCTGGATGCACTGTTGTACTGGTTCTGCCGGTACTGCAGGCCGTTCAGCCAGTTGCTGTAGTCGTTCTGGTAATTCTGGTAGTCCTGCTTTTCCGCATTCTGCAGGCCGTTCAGCCGGGTCTCCAGCCCGGTGCGCTTGGCCGTGTACTCGCTGCGGCTCTGGTCCTGCAGGCTGTTCAGCACGTTGTCCAGGTTGTTCATGGTGGCCGTGTAGGCGTTCTGGCCCGCCTGGGTGCCGTAGCTGCTGCCGTAGCCGCCGGTCTGTGCGGCGGCGTTGGCCTGTGCGTTCTGGTTCGCCAGCTTGGCCGAGCGGGTGTACTGGCTCTTGTACTGCTGGTAGGCCGTGTCGGCGTCCGGGTCGTAGTCAAACTCTTTCATGCCGTCCAGCTGGCCCATCACGTCCTTGATCTTCGGCTGGTACTGGCTCACATAGTCCGCCGGGCGGGTTTTTTCGTAGTTCTCCAGTTCCGTCCGGGCATTGCTCAGTCTGCTCATTCCGTCTCCCCCTTACTGCTCAAAAAATTCTCGCTCATGTTCTCGCTGTCCAGGTTGGTCAGCACGTAGCCCAGCTGTTCCTGCAGCTGGTACAGGTAGTTGCGCAGCGCCCGGGCGTCCTCCGGGTCCATGCTGCTGCCAAAGCTGGGCAGGCTGATGCCGTTCAGCCCCGCTAAACTCGCCATCGTTCTTCCTCACTTTCTCGGCCCGGCCCCGGTCACCCGGCCGCCGGTGGTGCCCGCCAATGTAAAGGCCATGCTCCGCAGCGCGATCTGCCCCGTGCCGCTCAGCTTCAGCCGCAGGGTGTCGTGTCGGCGCGGCTCAAAGGGCAGGTTCAGCCGGGCATGGTCTCCCGCGGCGGCCGCCGTGCGCAGGGTCTCCCAGGGTCCGCCGTCGTAGCTCACCGCCAGCGTCACCACACTGTGGGTCTGGGCGTCCAGCCGCAGGGTGATCCGGCTGATGTATTTGTCATCCGTCTCGGTCAGTCCAATGTCTCCGCTCACCGCTTCAAACTGCAGCGCCGCCTCGGCTTCCCCTTCTGTTTCCCGGTCGGGGTCTGCCGCCCACAGGGCCCGGCCGTCCCACAGGTACAGCTGCCGGCCGGTGCTGGCCATCTCGTAACCCACGGCGCTCTCCTCGTGCCACAGGCCCCGCTCCGTGTCGTACACCAGCAGCCGCCCGGCGCTGTCCCCCTGCCGGCGCAGGTACAGGTAATACCGGGCGTCCAAACTGCCGGCGGCGCACCACGCGGCCCCCGTCAGCTTCCCGGTGTCCAGTGCGCCGGACACCTTGCCGGGCAGGCTGCCGTCCCAGGCCATCACCCCGCCGGGCGAGAGGTAATACAGCGTCTCGTTCAGCACGCACAGGCTGTGGGCGGCGTTGGCTGCCACGCCCCGGCACCGCACGCTGGAAAGCTGGTAGTCGCTGGGTTTGGAGCCGTACAGCTTGTGGATGCAGTTCTCTTTGAAGAACAGCACATACCCCATGCAGCTGGCCGCGCCGGTAAAAGTGCCGTCGCTGCCCACGCTCACGGCGTAGCTGTCCGCTGCAATGCCCCGGTAGCTGTACCAGTTGGTGGGGTCACCCAGACGGCAGGCGTAAATGGTGTTTTCCTTCTTGCTGCAGCCCCATACCCGGTTGCCCTGCTCCGTCACAAAGTCCAGATCCGGCACCCGCCGCTCCAGCGTGATGCTCACGGCCAGGCCCTCGTTCTCGGTGCGCGCCCCGTCCAGGCTGCGCCAGCTGGTGCCCGTGGCCGTCACCGTCCAGCTGCCATAGTACCGGCTGCTGTCCTGGGCCGGGGTCAGGCTGGCCACAAGGTCGTCCCCCTCCAGCGCCTGCACCACGATCTCCCCGTTCAGGTCTGCCGCCAGCGCGTCGCACACCGCCTGCGGCATGCCGGTCAGGGTCACTGTGTCGCCCTCCTTCAGCAGGCTCCCGATCCCCGGGCAGGTCATGCGCACCGTGTTCACCAGCACCTGCACCCACTTGCCGCTCTTGGCGCTCCACTTTTCCAGCACGCTCTCATAGTCGTACAGGTTCTTCGGGTCGCCCTTCAAAAACAGCTGTCCGTCCTCCGGCTCTTCCGGTTCCGTGTCGCCCGCACCGGTCACCTCGTATACCTTGCCCTCCGTGTCGCAGGGGCACACGGTCATTTTGCGGTCGCCCAGCTCCCACTTTGCCCCCAGCGTTTCCAGTTGGCCGGTCTCGGTGTCAAAGGCCAGCTTGTCCGGCCAGATCAGCACCTTGCTGCCCATGCCGGCCAGCGCCTTGCGGTCATCGGTCAGCACATTCTCCAGCGTCACCGCCGCCGTGCGGCCCGCCTGCCCGTCCGGTGCGTATTCCAGCCCCATTCCCCGGCAGATCAGCAGCCCGTTCAGGTGGTACATGCCGTTTACTTTTTCCACGTCCCGCACCTTCTTGCGCAGGGCCCGGGTCTGCAGCGCCGGAAATCCCCGGCCGGAAAAATTCAGCGCCGCCGAGAGCTCCGCCTCGCTGCAGCTGTAGGTCTCGTTGATGCCCCCAAAGGCCCGCAACAGCTGCCGGCTACCGGTCAGCTGGTTCAGGTTCGTCCCGTCGATCATCTCTCAATACCTCCACTGCACCCCGCCCGCCGGGGGGTATTTCTGCCGCATCCAGGCTGCAAACTCCTGGCAGTAGTCACTGTACATCTGCAGCTCGTTCACCGCCCGGGCCGTCTCGCCCAGGGCCAGGTCCATCTGGGCGCACAGCCAGTGCTGGTACAGTGCGCTGAAGGCATCCGGTGCCAGCAGCTGGGTGTCATACTCCAGCCCGTCCCCGGCCATGTCCGCCCCCACCGCGTCAAAGTCACCGCAGGCCGAGCGGTTCACCACCGTCTGCCGCAGCCGCGCGTCGCACTGGCGCAGCCACATCTGTTTCATCTCGTCCCCAAAGTCGTTGTTCGGCCGCATCTGGTCGGCCAGTTCGATTGCTTTTCCGGCTGTCATCTTGTATCGCTCTCCTTTCGGTTCACACTCTGCTGCACGGGTTGCGGCTCCCAGCGTCCACTTCGTGCCTTGGGCGGCACTCGTGTCCTGCTGGCCGCGGCCCCAACAGCTCCTCCCTGCACCCGCCGCAGGCGGCGGTCGTCGCCGTTGCAAAGCCTTTCCTGCCGTCATCGGCTTTCCTCCTTAGCAAAAACACCCGGCACAGCAAGTGCCTGCCGTACCGGGTGTATTCTTCTTTGATTCGTGGCTCCCCTTTCGAGGGAGCTCCGGCATCCGCGCCGCCCTTGGCGGACGGGGCCGGTGAGAGGGTTACAGCTTCTGCAGTGCCGGCACGTTCTGCGCCGCCGCCTGGGCCGCCTCGATCTTTGCGTTGGCCGCATTGTCCATCTCCTCGCTGTGGCGCAGCACCTCGGCCACCGCCGCAGGCACCTCCACGTCCACGCCGCGCTGGATCAGGTACGCCTCGCCGTTCACGCTCACAAAACGGGCGCTGGAGTAGCGGCCGTTGTCCTTGAACAGGTGGATCACCTCGGTGGCGGGCTTCTCCGCCTGCATGTCCTTGGTGTCCTGGGTGGCTGCTTCTGCAGCCTGCTGGGCGGTTTCTTTCTTCACTGCCATTTTGTGTTCATCCTCCGTTCCTCAGTTTGCCTTTGCCTTGGCGCTGTAGCGGGCGCTGCAGCTCTCAATGCGCACCATGTACTGCTCGCTCAGACGCTCGGCGGTCTTGACTGCCTTCCAGCCCACAGAGGCGCGCTGGTTCAGCGGGTCGTCGCCGTAGCCCAGCTG
>ERZ1034901.777-NODE-777-length-24105-cov-17.932017_pt1 | contig 24105 bp, 33 predicted proteins | sample MGYA00520628_ERZ1034901 | MGnify/ENA primary metagenome ERZ1034901 (study PRJEB33766, sample SAMN09781783) | gut metagenome | biome: gut microbiome | host: Homo sapiens | place: Madagascar | study: EMG produced TPA metagenomics assembly of the PRJNA485056 data... | reverse complement strand
GTCTGCCTCTCCCTGCATCCATACCACGGCCAGTAATCTGTTTTTCGGGTTCTTCTCCAGCGCCGCTCTGGTGCGGCTGAGCAGGTCCTGATACAGGGGTTTACCGGCTCCCCAGCGTGAAGAATCAGCGGAAGCACCGCTGATCTCACTGAATGAGCCGTCATCCCCGGTGGTGAATGCCGAAGCACCACGACAGCAGGGAACCAGAAGTATCCCGGCATTCTGCGGAATATAAGGCAGCAGTTTTTTGGCAATATGCAGCCCCTGGCCGACACAACCATACTGCCCTTTACTCAGGTCAGCTTTCGGGTGGTTTATCCCGCTCATGTCCTGCACATCATGCAGGCAGTGGTCTGCGGGAATGATGTCGTTATATGTGCACGACGTACCATCGGGCGTTACCGTGCTGCGACGTGCCAGTTGCTTAATGCGCGGTTCAGGACGGTCAAATGAATCCGGCAACGGAAGCCCTTCACCGTAGGCCATCCCGTTGGACTGCCCGGCGAGTACCACCACGTAGTAATAGTCAGGTGCACCAGAGGTAATTGTGGTCTGTGAACCATCACCGTCATCAGGAACTTCAACCGGAATCCTGACTTCACCTTCTGCGGCAACAGCCTGAATAAACTTCATCCCGTTATCATCATACGAAGTAAACGGCGAACCATATGGCTGCCACCCTTCACTTATTTTTTCTGCCAGTTTTTTTTGCAGTTCATCACCGCTACTGGCAGAAACCAGATCGTAATGTTTAAACGCCATTATTCCTCCCCTTGCCGGGATTATCCTTAACAGTTGCGACTACAGTTCGGCTACACGGAGAATCAAAAGAGGGGAACCGCAGCCTACAAAACGAAAAAGGCCACGCAGTTGCGCAGCCTCATAAATTCTGGTTGAAATCCGTTCGCCTATAAAAAGCCCCTCCGGAGAGGGGCTGATGGACGCATTTACTTTCATCATCGGGCCGGGTGCCTCCAGGTGCTCCACCACTGATTAATATGGAGCGCGTTTTTATTAAGTTGCACTCCTGGATGACCACTTAAATTAGTACGTACCGCCATAGAAATACAATAAAAAAAACATGCAATTATGATTATTGTTTGCTGCAAAGGTGTAGAATCACGGTTTAAAATCCAGCACTCCATTGTGAAATACTTTATATACTTCCGGAGACGGCGGCGCTGGTATATCAGCATGCTTCACCGCATTCATCGCTTCACGACATAGTTCCGGGTCTCCACCTTCTCTTTTAACCTGCAGCAGAAGACCATTCGGGGCCATATACATTCTCAGTGAACACGATTTTCCGGAATACTTACTCGGATCCCTGAACTGCTCCTCAATGGCTTTTTTGATTTGACCGGCATACTGAAGAATGTCTTTACTAACATCAGTAGTGCTTTCAGATAGATTAACATTCCGATCCTTTGTTAATTCACCTGCGTGATATGACGCACTATCATGATAATTTGTTGATACATCTTTTGTGCATCCTGCTGTCAGGCAGGCGAATATCAAAACAAGAACTGGCAAACCACGACAATACATTTATTCATCCCCATCTGAAGAATATCAATACATCGATAAAAATATAGCAAACAAATAAACACACTCCGAGAGAACCAGTAACTATACTATCATCGCTAATGACAGCATAAATAGTTGTTATACGCTTATTTTTACCGATAAAAGTTAACGCAGAAAAATGCTTAACATACAGTACCCATAATCCACTATGGAGCGGTCAGCTGGAATCTCCACCGCATCATCAGCCAGGAAGGCTGAGATAATAGCTATTATACGATGACCGCATGGTGCAGATAATGAACCGCCATCGAGGACTCGAACCCAGCGCAGCCAGATTCGAAGGCTGGCGCTCTATCCCGATGAGCTAATGGCTGTATGTGTGGTGGCCCTTGCTGGATTTGAACCAGCGACCTGGCGATTATGAGTCGCTCGCTCTCACCACTGAGCTAAAGAGCCGTGCCAAAAATAATAATCAGATGAAATCAAAAATCAATCCCTTGCATAGATACATATCTGTCTGGCGGGAAGCCATAATAGCGGTGAAATACAGAGATAAAATATGACCTACTTGAATAACCGCATTTTTCTGCTACAGCCTGTCCATATCCATGCCGGGAACATAACATATTTACAGCAACCCGCATCCGCTCTTCCAGCAACAAACGACTGAACATGTGCCCTTCATTTTTCAGTTTTATCTTTAACAAACTCTCACTCATATGCAGGCGTAACGCAATCGCACCAAGCATCCAGTTTGCAGATATATCTGTTTGAATTATCGCTCTGACTTTGGCACTTATACTGGATAAACATCCACTTAAAAATAATGACATCCGTTCATCTGATTCAAACAGCGACAGGCAGGCCATCATAAGAAACATATCCGTGGTATCTCCGGAAAATCTCTGGCTGGTAATTAAAGCCGCAGCTAACGCAGGATTGCCAGGTTCCAGCAACAGGTAAAGCGGAATGTCAGTCAGAGGAGTTCTTGTCAGCTTATGCTGACTTTCCAGATATTGACTTACTATGGAATGGTTTATATCGACAATTTTAACTTTTCCATAATGCATAAGGAAAAGCTCCCTGATGCATTTGGTGGCCAGAACGACTGAGCCGGGCTTAAGTGACAACGCATCCTTTTCAAGAAAAATATCAATTGGGGAGCAAACCATGATAACTGAACAGACAACAGCCATTATAATTTTACTTTAATTAGCAAATAGTTAACTCAATTATAGTCCAAAAAGGTAAATTCTCATCAACACATAAGCAAATGACTGACAGGTGCCGCTAACACCCACCAGCAGCCCATTTACCACAAATAAAAAAGCCTTCAGAACTGAAGGCGTCTGTAACAACCGAACTGATAATCTGCCAGACCCGCCATAACCAGCTGAGTCAGTATTAACTGGCAGCGTTCACGTGAAAGGTAAGTATTCTGCGCAATCTCCCCGACTGTCGCCGGTTCTGTGACGCTTAATTCATTAAACACCACTCTGGCGGTTCGGTCATATCCTGCTGTTTTAGCATGTCTTTTCCCTTTTTCTGGTTAACGTGACACACCAATAACTCTTGTCGAAAAAGCCAGCAAGATAAAAAGTCACTATTCACGACCACTGCCTGTTTACCGTACTGTACCAGGTTTACAGGCAAAAACCTGCTCTGGAGATTCTAACGCATCCTGACAACATTAATTTCAAAATCATCAATATGTCCACTATTAAGTATAACGAATTTCGTACTCCGGCTTCTGTACGATGTCGATAACACCAGACGGTCATCATAGCGAGCAAGAACGTAATACCAGACATTCTCATAGTGGAGCGTCTGATATTCCTTCTTAAACTGGGGTTTGTACCAACCGGCAATAAGAGAGAATGCCCAGAAGTAAATCATAAATCCGGCCATCATGAACTCAATCCAGTGATGACGAATAAAAGATACTTCCGAAATAAATTTGACTGAGATAAACCTCCTGCCTGACCTGACAAGAAACGTAATTATTAAAACTGTAATAACACATAAAGCCAGTGCATCTGACGCAATGTGCTGATGAATTAACGAAAACTCCAGAACAGGCGGAACAAAAAGCAGCAATATTGCCAGAAAAATCCTGATAAAACTCAAATTCTGTATACTGTTTTTTTGTTTTATGCCCAAAAAGAAAACAATACCAATTCCCCACCCAGTAAGGAATATAACGATAACTGTAACAGCATAAAACAGACTTCGTGCCACATCATCAACGCCAGCTCCGACAACCCACCATGGAAAGCCATAGTAAAAGGAAGTACCCCAGCCATAGAAGTAAGCACTTCCCCACCCAAGACACCCCATGTAAGCAACAAAAAGTGAAGAGTTCCTCAGTAGAGTACTGTCATCCATACCCATATCTCTAACAATTTAAAAACATTAACCCAACTTACATAACAAGGATAATTCCATTTAGTCAAGAATCTTCAGAGCAGGAGAAACTCATTACACAATCGCCATCACGTTTAACGTTCTGCACCGCTTTTCGGGCACAAAAAAACCCGCTCGCGGCGGGCTGTAGATATTACTCTAACGGCAGGCGTAAAACGCCCATTTTTATGGCAAATCTACCACAGATTCGGGAAAAATCAACAACACTATCGCGTCACCTTATTCAACTGCTGCTCCGCCCACGCCTCTTCAATATCAAACTGAACCACCAATGTATCGTAAAAACGCTTCACTGATTTTTTCCACGTATCAAGTGTAATAGCACTCGTTACTTTGCATATGGCATTAAATGCCTCCGTTGACGGCAATCTTTCATAGCCACGACCGCCACAACGCTGACAGTTTCTGAAAACCGGCACCCCCTGCTTTTCCGACTCTTCACGATGCATGGCAACACCGCGCCCACGGCAATCTTTACAAGCTGTGGATACCTCCCCCTTTCCGCCACACTCAGGACAGGCAACTTTTACCACCTCCCTGACTTTTTTCCATTCCTCCCAGTAAGACGGATATACACCTTTTGTACACCTCGCCCATACCGGTGGTTTTCCATCCGGATACTGAATCTTGTTTGTAAAAACCTCGCTTTCAATAAATTTTTTTCCGTGACAACATGAGCACTGTTTTTTGCTCGCCGCGCTCCGGGCATAATCTTCAAATGCATACGATGCCATAATGCGCATCACTACAGGTTTTATTTCTGTCGGAAGTTTTTTTAACGCCGCCACGCGATCACAGCGACTCAGGGCATATTCTGTCAGCAGTTCTGTTGCCCGCTCTCTGTCATTCATACTGATACCTATTTTCCCAAGGAACGCAGAAAACCCTATCTCAGCTCGATTTTGTGCCATGCCCTGTGCAGCCATCACATCCGTAATTGTTAAACAACCTGAGCCTGTAGCCGGTGCGTCATCGCTCAATTTTGGAGATTTTGGGGAGTAATATTTTGGTAAGGCCTCAAGGTTCATGCTCGTCCTCCACTTACGCCAGTACGCCAGTTGCCAGAGCGCGATCGATAAAACGATATATCAGCTCCAGTTGGGAACCATATTTCTCTTCAAATGCCAAGGTATCTGCATGCAGCTCGTCGTGATGTTTTCTGCATAAAGGCAACACAAAAAGGTCATGCGCTTTTGTTCCCATTCCACCCTGACCGTGACCTATCAGGTGGTGGGAATCGTCGGCTGGCTTACTACAACACGCACACGGCTGTGTCTTAACCCAGCGAGTGTATATCTCATTAACCCAACGGCGACGTTTAGGCCGTTTCATGAAAGATTCCGGAGACTCCGGATCAACAGTGATGCTTACCACCATCTTTTCTTGTGGTGGGTTCTGTTGCTGGTGGGTGTGAGACGGCGGCGCAATATTTTTTGTGCGCTGTTTCAGTATGCTGGTGGCGGTCTGCTCTCCCGGTACAATGTCGCTTTCACGGTACACCGAGCGGATTTTTTCTGTTGGCAATCCCAGAGAACGACGCGATACGGCCTCAGGCAGTGCGTCCACCACCTGATTGCAGACCGCCCACCAGCATAGTTCAGCCAGCGACAACTCCCGCTCCTGCGCACCATTCATTGCATGCCGAATGACGTAAATCATCCAGGCAGCCAGATTCTGCTGAGCAAGTTGCTCCAGTGAATCTGATGTCTGGTCACGCAGCTGGTTGTCACAGTGCCAGCACAACACCATCGCGCCAGTACCGTAACGATGTATAACGGTTTCACTGTGATGATAGTCACCATGAGGCCACTGGCAGGATTTGACATGACGCATCAGCCAGTCAGACAGTGCACCAGCGCCACCGGCAGCACGAATCACTCGTTCGTCGCTGAAAAATGGCAGTAATGATTTATCCTCCGCCAGCGGCTGGCGAACGGCAGGAACGACCCCGGACGGCAGATTACGCATGCTTTTCGGTTCCGGCTCCACCAACACCCGGGTATTGTAAAATACCGGCATGGATTCACGGCCCGGCTTAAGGACCACCAGCCCGAGCTCCGGTACCAGAACAGGTCGAAGTAATACCCGCACGTTACCTCCAGATACGTTGCTGGAATGTGCGGGATGGACGCGGTGGGCGTTCGGAATAAGGGAGTCTGACGGAAATTATCCAGTGTCGGAAGTCAGGACTGAGGTCTTTCTGAAACTCGTACCCACGTCTGCGGTAGTTCTGAATCAGCCATTCGGCCTGTTCTTCAGTACATGGTGGGTGTTGGTACCAGTCGGTTTTAAATGCGTGTGAACGCCGTCCGTGCCGGATGGCAAGGTCGGTATCAGAATTGTGAAATTTGGTTTTGTGCGCCATCGGTTGTCTCTGCTGGCGCAGCAGGTGCCAGTTGTTCAGGCTGGCGTATAAAGTATAAATAAACTGGTTCCAGTGTAAAGTCCCTACATTAATGGAATAAAAGTCAAACAACATATTGCCGGAATAAAACACAACGCTTATTATTAAAAGCGATTAGATAAATTAAATTTTAATGTTATGCAAATTTGCCAGATCACCATAATATCTCGTTTGAAACCACCGAAATAACAACCATATCAATATTGATTATGTTAAAGTGAGTAAATATGGAAAACAACAAATCTGCGCATTACGCTCCTTTTTTATCTGTGATACTTTTTGTTTTATGCTGTGTGTGGGCATTATTTTTATAAAAATATTTACAGATAAAATAAACCCGCCGAAGCGGGTTAAGTGCGGGTGCGTTGAGGATGCCTGACACATCAGAGGCGGCGAGGGATTTCTCCCTCGCCAAGTCTCTTACTCCTCAGGTTCGTAGACTGTGAAGACAGCGACCTCCGTCTGGCCGGTTCGGATTCGCACCTCGCAGAGGTCTTTCCTCGTTACCAGTGCCGTCAATATGACGGTTAAACAGATGACGATCAGGGCGATTAACATCGCCTTTTGCTGCTTCATAGCCTGCTTCTCCTTGACCTTTCGGTCCGTAAGAGGCTAATCTCTATGTGTCGCATAGATATGGCCTCAGATTAATGTTAAGCGTCTTGCAGGACGCGTAATGTTAACTGGGGCTTTTCTCTATCTGCCTTTGGTGTTCATGCCTGAGGCAGATAGCCTCAAGCACCCGCAGCAATTCTACTTAACTATCCTTTTCCCGCAAACCGTTTCTATCCTGTGCACCTTATGTCCCCGTCCTTTAGGGCGTGGAGGAGGTCAAGTAACAATGACTTGATCAAGATATATACTACATGTATTCTAAAAAGAGTTAATGCTTGTAACGTTCAATATGGACTTTCTCTCAAACCTAAGGAATTTCAAATATATTTAAACCAGAATTACGTTTATACAGGATTAAATAAGGATTTCATCTATGTACATGTACGGGAGTTTGTCAAATCGCTTAGATGTCATAATTCGAGATGGCAACAAAATGGCATTACTTGTTATTGATGAGCATGATGATGCAGTGTTACCTAAAAAATTCGAATCAGGTAACGTTATTGGGTCTCTTCTTCCGAAGTCTTCTTCAGTTACTGCGTACCAACAACGCCTACTTATGTTTATGCAACGAATGGAAATACCCGTGTGGTGTATCAAACAACGCTCTAACATGTATGGGCCACTTCGCGTACAGTTAAGAGGACTTTATAATGGAACACAAAAAATGATTACTAAAACAGGATATAATGCCTTTAAAAATACCACATTACATTCAGATTTACAGAGTCAAGGTATAACTCATTTAGTTGCCATGGGATGGAACGCGAATGTATGCGTCGCTGCAACATTAGGCGTATTCACTCCCAGAAATAAATTGGAAGATGAAAATCATGGTCTAGGAGCGTTACAACTAGGATACAAAATATTATCAACAGGCGATATATTACATGGCAATGGTGTTATTTCATGGGCATACCACCCATCAAGGATGATTGAATTTTTTGAACGTTTTTAATAAGAACCCCTGAATATTGGAGTTACAGCGATTAAGAAAGAACATTTCGCCTCACTATATTATTTTCCCAATTTTGCATCATCGCTGACTTCAAATATGTCTTCATGCATTCCAAATTCAATGCCCGTTTTTATTCGCCATTTCTGGCGGCCTCCTGATGTTTTTAGGGTCGAAAATCCATCCAGTTGGTAAACAGGCTATACCGTTAAGGATTTAATAAAAATCACTTCTGATTTAAATTTTCAGTATTTTGTTATCTGTGCTCACTGTATTGCCTCCTGAAAAATTACCTCAAGCCCCAGTTTCTCTGCCAATGTCAGTTCTCCCTTAGCACCTGCCTCCCCCTGCCATCCTTTCAGTATGCAAACCACATCCACACAACGAATCATTGCCATGCAAATATCCATGTAGTGTGGCTGAGTCAGCCCGTCCGGAAGTACTGCCGGGTTTAAAACTGTATACTCTTCCCGTTTCAGCGCCAATTCCGCCTTGTGAAATGCTTCCGGTTAAAATTTTCATATCCCGTCATTGGATCGGCGATATAAATTCTCACCCTCACGCCTGACCCCTCCTGTCGAAATAAACGTAGTTATTCACTGTACACAGCGGCATGCCGAACTTTTTCGCTATTTCACGCCGGGAAATACCGCTCTGATGCAGATGCCGCACCAGCTCAATATCGAGCTGCGGATATTTTGCTGACTGATGAAAGTTACCCCGCAACATCATACTGATACCAAGTTCCCGCGCTTTAGTCCTCACCGCATCACCTGTACGACCTGTCAGCCTCCCGATGCTTTCGACCGTCATCGTTCCTGCGCACTGCCGGAGTATCATGATTTCTGCACGACACCATTTGCTCATTGCTCCGCCTCCTGTAGTGCAACCCTGTAAGCCACTTCTGTACCCAGTTTCCAGCCGGACAGCTTCGTTTTCAGAAAAAACAAACCGCTCCGTTTTGCCACTATCCCCGGACAGGCAAACAACACTGCATCGACCACACGGCTGTGTTTTCTCAATTCAAGAACCGTGCTGGTAACAACCACCTGCCCCACCGCACCGTAATCCTGATATTCGATTTTCACGCAATCACCCTCGCAATCATCCTGACCATACCGATGACACAGAACAATCCCGCAGTAACAACAAAGCAGATAAAAAACATCAGCCATACCAGCGATTTCATGCTTTCCCGTCGCCTCCGGTCGTGATTTGCTGCATGATATCCCTGTGTTTGTTCAGCTCCCGCAGCGCGGCACAGACACGCTCCAACTTCTGGACATGACCTTTTGCCCGGCGCAGTTCGCGGTTTGCCATATGCAGCGTGACACGAACCGGGTCTGAGGCGCGTTTTCCGGTGAGTGACGGAATGTTCTGAATAAACGCCCCTGTCTTCACCTCTGCGTCGGCCTTTTCCGCAGTTTTGTTTCCGGTATCCGTCAGCCACCACATCGACCCCTTGTTATCAGCTTCACCACGGCGTTTCAGCTTCCACAGCTCGTTAACTGCCTCATCCCGTGTTATTTCAAGACGTGCTGCAACTTCATGTGACGATGCTCTTTTCAGTGCTTTCAGCGCATCCAGAACGGTTTCCATTAAAATTTCCTCCGACAAAATCATTTCTCAAATTCAGACAAAACCAGCCGCTTTCCGGCGCTCATATTCCTGTTTCAGTAACTCAATTGGCGTTGGCCCTGGCGGGTGTTTTGGCCCTTCCAGTTGTCGTCGCACTGGCGGAACACTCATGCCGTTACCAACATTCTTTGCCCATTTGGTCAACAGTCGTTCTGCAAGTCGTTTCAGCTCACTTTCAGTCATCTGACGTTCAATCCCTCTGGTGCGCATCTCGAGGCAAATGTGGTACAGCACAGGCTGTGGCCACGGGTATTTATCGCTCCCGTCGTATCGCCAGGACTCGTTGCGCCAGCGTCGGTACTCCTCCATCACGGCATCCACCGTCAGGCCAAAAGGATTTGCCCCACTTTCCGAAAGCAACGCCACAAACTCAGCTAGGTCAGGAGGCCATGTTTCACCCGTCCGGCAACGGTCCATGCACTGTCGGCAGACCTGCCGGATTTGCTGCTCAGTCATCGCGCCAATCTGTGCAATCCAGAGCTTCGAAGGTGCGGCTCCGTTCTTCTGGGTCCAGCGGTTCGAATAAACCTCCCCCATGAACTCCCACAGCTTCCACGCAGTTTCCGTCGCTGACAAATCCGTTTTCACGTTCCCACTGCTCACGTGCTGTCCGAATTTCCCGAACGGCCCGTGATACTGTGCCACCTGGTGCTGCTGCATGGCTCACCCCCTTGCTGACTGGTTTAACCCGCGCCCTGACGTGATTTACGTGACGGGCGAATTTCTGCTCCCACTGAACCTGCGTGAAAACTTTACCCTCCGCTTCCCAGTAGTCCCGGAAGGCGACAAGTTCAGCAGGTGTAAATTCCGGCTCCGGCAGAGCCACTCCCCATAGTGCAGCCCGCCGTCGAAAATCCGGCGACGGATGCCAGCCTCCGACCATCGGAAACTTCCCGATGGGTTCGCTCAGGCTTTCCAGGTAATCAGGTTCCGCTGCCTGCAACGGCGTACCGTTCGACTCACTGGTCGGAGCACTCTCGCGCACGCGCGCGTTATGTGTGGGGTTTAATTCTTTTAGATCTGTATCTTTATTAGTTGCTTTTGTGTTGGCATCATGTTCAAGCACAACACCAACATCTGTTTGAACACCTGTTAAATTGGTTGTTTGAACACCTGTTAAATTTAGTTCGCGATTTGTTTGAACATCCGCTTCCTTTCTGTTTCTTCTGGCCTGAACGGATGCTTTCCCTGCTGCTGATTTTTTGGTTAATTTTTCCCTGACTGATGCCAGATCTTCCTCAATCCGAAGATGCACCCATTCATCGCCGTTATCGCAAAAAAACTCCCGCAAGGATGGTTCCACATCAGCCCATCGCTCGTTAGTCAGACGGGCAATTTTTGCCAGCCTGTTTTTGGGTATTGGCTTCCCTGTTTGCCAGTAATTGAACATCAGCAACAAATACGTACCGTGCTCCTCTGCTGACAAATGCATGGTGTCAGCCAGGTAATCAGCTATGTACAGTTGCATGTATGGTAATGCGGCCATGTTCACCTCATCTGGTGCCGAACCTTCCTCTGGTTATAATCTGTGATCCCCCAATCAACAGAACCAGAGGAGGTTCGACATGGATTTTGCAACTATCACAAGTAGTGTTGTGTTGAGTGCATGTGTTGCTGGCGTGGTTTCGCTGGTTAATGGTGCCTGGCAACGCAAATCGGAACGAACCATTGAAGCGCAACGCCGGGCTGCTGAAGCCAGGGCTAAAATAAGAGAAATGGCTCTCACCCTCGCATTGAAAGAATGGGAACTTCACCAAACCATATCGAAGACAAAGGGATATGGTGTCAGCGGCCCGGAAGTTTACGTCTTTCGATACTTTCGTATGCTCAACCTGATGGAAGAAGACAAATTCACGATTGAAAATCTCAAACTGATCCAGCACGACTCCATGTGCGCCGTCGCAGCGATTCAGGCAGAGATCGAGCGATACCGGGAGAAAAACGGCCTCCCGATGCCATAAGCAATCAGCGTTTTTCATCTTTCCAGATCCTCATATCAGGCTTTCGCCCGATGAACCGGCGAAAACAATTTAAAATCCATCGGGTGAAGTAATCCCTGAAACCAAAGAGATAACAGGTGAACAGATTCACGATAAAATGTCCGGCCAGAGTCCCACCGATACCACAGGCAGAACAGTAAAAAGATCATGTAGATTCACAGGCATCTCCCGTCATTGTTAACAGCGTCTCGTACTTTTAGTGCATCACCACGGCATTTCCCGCCGGGCCACCACGATTCATCTGGTTGAAACCAGCGATCGCCACTGCGACAAAATCATCAGCGTCTCTCACCAGTCGTTCATGCGTCTCCACCAGCTCCCGAAAATAAGCGGAACTGTGGCTGCGCATTCGGGCCACCAGCGGAGGTGGCATTGCCCTTTCGATCGCAGGTAACAACGCCTGAATTTTTTCAACAGCATCAGGAGTGTCTTTATCCAGCCAACGGAAAATTTTCTGTGTATTACGAGCCAGGGCTTCCGGATGGCTGTCGTCGTACAGTTCCGGGAACGTCATCCCCAGTTCGAAATAAGTCCGGGTTATTTCAGCCGCCGGTACTTTCTCGCCGTCCGGATACGCCCAAGCTTTCATCGCCATGCGGATGTGTTCATGCTTGATTTTCATGAGTCACTCTTCCTTTCGTTCCGGGTGGTATCCTTCTTTTTATAAAGTTTTGGGTTAAAAGATAATTTCCCCTTGGAGTATGCAGCAGCTTCCACTGCCCTCCCCTTCGGAACTATTTCCCCTGGACGCTTACGCCACATGTAAATAGCTTCGCGGGTTATCCCATAAAAATCGGCAACTCTCTGAACAGAACCGAAAAACTGGACAAGTTCATTAACACGCATTTTGCCCTCCTTAATCTAAGTATTTTTATATTACAGGGTAATTTTTTTTAGGTCAATGCAATCTAAAATAATTTATATTCAATTCACGGGAGAAAATGATGGAAAGCTTTGGCATTAGGCTTAAGAGACTCAGAAAAGACAAGGGACTGACCCAAGTCGAACTGGGCAAGCTTTCTGGCGTAACAGGGGTGACTATTGGGTACTGGGAGAAAGATCTAAACGAACCAGGAAGCAAAGCTCTTAGTAAATTAGCCCAAGCATTAGGAACTACTGAGTCCTATCTCCTGTATGGAGTATCGTCTCCTGAATCATCCTTTGTGCAGAACAACCCAGGCACCCAAATCCCCCACTTTTCATGGGGAGAGGCGATTTCTTTCCTAAATTTAGAAGGAGAGAAAACAATGGGAAATGCCGATAGAATCACCACATTCTTTGATGTCAAGGATGGTGATTTTGCCGTTTCAATGCCTGATGACACTATGCTCAATCCATCAGGTTCACCAAGCATTCCGGTTGGTGCCACTGTAATCATGAGGCCGGGAGCAAGTTATAAAAATGGTAGTATCGTCGCCGTAATAGTTCCAGATCCACTTACAAACGAACCAGCTATGACTATAAAGAAATTGGTTATTGATGGAAAGCTAGTGTACTTAAGCCCCCTCAATCCACGCTATCAATCATCTTTACTTACACCAGAGTGCAAAATTGTTGCAGTAGCAAAAGGTGTGCAATTCAGCTTATAACCCCCGCTTTATTCCATAACCAGAGGTCGGATTCGCCGGCCTTTTTTTTAAAAAAACTTTAGATCACTCTTGACTACAAAACTAAATACTTTTAGTTTATAACATACCAACCCACCCCGCCCCACAGAACGCAGGGCAATACTTCGAGTTACCAGGCAGTGGTCAGGGGTTAAGTAGCCAGCCCGAGGCGTATGAACATGACGGCGGGAACGCTTTGTATAACAGCGCAGCAGGTTTTTAAGTTCCGCTACCCGGCGTTAAGGGGGAAATGAGGTCAGCATGGATACTATCGATCTTGGCAACAACGAATCTCTGGTATGCGGTGTGTTCCCCAACCAGGACGGCACATTCACCGCGATGACGTATACCAGAAGCAAAACGTTTAAAACCGAATATGGAGCCCGTCGCTGGCTGGAAAGAAACTCGGGTGAGTGATATGGATTTCGACACAATCATGGAAAAGGCTTACGAAGAATACTTCGAAGGCCTTGCCGAAGGCGAAGAAGCTCTCAACTTCAGTGAGTTTAAACAGGCACTCAGAATAAGAATGTGCTCTCGCAATGACGCGGAGCACAAATATGAGAAGAAAAATCAGACCGCAGAAAATTTTGTTCTGTAACCCGGTGAAACGCTTTTCAAAATTCCCGTTACGTGCCCCATTTGCGGTTTTACATCAGAAGAACTTGACGACTCCTGTAACAATAAGGCAACAACCAAGTATGTCGAAGATGATACCGAGTGAGCACGAAGAACGGTTATATCCACGAGCCCAAACTCCAGGACCAATAAATCTCACTTTGAGAGGGTGGTTAATCCACTCTCCCAAACCAATAAAAAAGATGCCGGAGGACAAAAAACCCAATGGAACAACGGGATATCTGTCGAAAAAAGACGTTCCATTAAAGACAAACAACGCAGCGCCAACAACTGTAAGCGCTTTATACCAGTAATCAATTTTCATGTTCTTAAGTGGATTTATTGGTGGTTGCGACATTGCTTAATGAATCCTTAAAACTGTGGTGATTTTAAGGATACCACCTCGCCTGACGTGGTTAAAAGCAGGCACACAACACGAAAGCGCACGGCGAGGTTGCTGGTTAATAGATAGCCTGTCGTTAAATTTTCGTCGACCGTGCGCTTCCGGTTGTGGCAATCCGCGAAACGGCGCGGCGGTAAGTATGGCGGGGTTATTCCTTCCCCGTTGAGGACACCGGGTTGTCAGGTTGACCATACGCTTAAGTGACAACTCCGCTGCAACGCCCTCTGTTATCAATTTTCTGGTGACGTTTGGCGGTACCAGTTTTACTCCGTGACTGCTCTGCAGCCTTTTTTAAAGTGAATTTTGTGATGCGGTGAATCCGGCTCAGCGCACGCGGAACAGTTAAAACAATCGGTCTTTTACGGGCGTAACGGGAATGCTCTGTATCCGGCGTTAATTGTTACCTGGTTAACGTCACCTGGAGGCACCAGGCACTGCATCACAAAGTTCATTGTTGAGGACGCGATAATGGAAACGTTATTACCAAACGTTAATACGTCTGAAGGTTGTTTTAATATTGGCATTCAGCTCAGTAATAAAGACTTCACTGAAGATGCTATTAATATGAGGAAATATGAGCCTTATCTTCTGAATGATAATTCCATACTTTCAAGAATTGCTCTTCTTCAACTTGGCATTTTTGGAGAACAGCGATGACTTCGGCATTTGCACTGGTGATGACGGTTTTTCTTACAGCAGGTGAGTCACAGAATATGATTACCGGAATTTATGACAGTAAGGCAACCTGCCTTCAGGCAAGAGATGAGCAAAAATTTTCCGGCGAATGCCTCCCGTTAAAAAAAGTATCTCTGTAATAACGAAACACCGGCTGGATAACCCACCAGCCATATTAACGCCATACCAACTGATTAAGCATGCCTGAAATGGCAGGGATTCATACAACCTTAAAATAGTTATGAGGTTTATCAATGAGCACTGATAAAGAAGAATTTGCACTATATTGCGAAGCAAAAAATGACAAAGTCAGAAAACGCCTGGGAATTAAAGGTGTTTTTTACTGGACTACAGCAAAAAAATTATCTGTTGCTATCTCACGGTGCGTTGTTGCAATGGACGAGGCAGGCTACGACGCAGATGATTTCAAAAAACCCGTCCGCGTCCATTTACCCATTGTGAATGACCTTCCACCGGAAAGCGTGTTTGATACTGAATTCTGCAACCGCTATGAAAAAGGCGGGGAAGATGGCATCACAATGATATTTATAGCTCCCTCCCCCTCAGTTCAGGACAAACCAGCCAGCACTGACAATACCAACGTCAATGGCGAAGACATGGCTGAGATTGAGGATAATATGCTCCTGCCGATTTCCGGTCAGGAACTGCCCATTCGCTGGCTTGCGCAACATGGCAGCGAAAAACCGGTAACGCACGTTTCACGGGAAGAACTTCAGGCATTACATATCGCACGAGCTGAAGAACTGCCGGCTGTTACTGCCCTGGCTATTTCCCACAACACAAAGCTGCTCGACCCGCTGGAAATGCGCGACCTTCACAAACTGGTACGCGACACTGACAAAGTTTTCCCTAATCCCGTTAATTCCAGTCTGGGATTAATGACTGCTTTTTTCGAAGCATACCTGGACGCTGACTATACCGATCGAGGTCTGCTGACAAAAGAGTGGATGAAAGGAAATCGTGTTTCACGTATCGCCCGCACAACTTCCGGTGCAAATGCCGGTGGCGGAAATAAAACTGATCGTAATCCTGATTTAGTACACACCCTCGATACTCTGGATGTGGAGGCTGCAGCAGCCACACTTCCGATGGATTTTAATATTTATGAAATACCCGGGAGCGTTTATCGTCGCGCAAAAGAAATCGTCCTGAAAAAAGAAAGTCCGTTCAGAGAATGGTCCGCAGCACTTCGCGCAACCCCTGGTGTCCTGGACTATTCCCGCGCAGCTATTTTTGCACTTATCCGAAACGCCCACCCTGAATTTTATCACTACCCGGGACGCCTTCAGGGGTATATCAATGCCAACCTGACAGAAACTGATCACGAGAATCCCACAGCTGAAACTCTCACGGCTGCCCGGCATACACCGGAAAAAGATATCCAGGAAGAAATTAACCGCGAGCTGGCTGCTGAGTGCAAAACAGAAGAAGAAAAAAATGATGAAGAAAACACGCAACAATTCGGCGCAATGGCAGATGAACAGGCAACGGCTGAAACAATGGCAACGGATACAGTTGAACATCATCAGAACCCGCAGCCGCTGGATGATAAGTCACAGGTAAAAGTTACCGCTGAAGAAGTAAATAAAATTATGGAGGCAGAAAACATCAGTCGACCAGATGCAGACAAATTGCTTGCCGCTTCCCGTGGTGAGTTCGTTGAAGGCATCAGTAACCCTGCCGATCCGAAGTGGGTTAAAGGGATCCAGACCCGCGATTATGCAAACCAAAATCAGTCGGAATCAGACCAGAACAACCAAAAAGCGGAACAAAACACCCCAAATGCGCGACAAAACGAGCCAGAAGAGCAACAACCAGAACCAGTAGTGCAACAGGAAGTGAAAAAAATCTGCAATACCTGCGGTCAGACTGGCGGGGGTAACTGTCCTGACTGTGGTGCGGTGATGGGCGACGCAACATACCAGGAGACATTCAACGAAGAAAGCCAGGATGAAGCCCGGGAAAAAGATCCGGAGAAACCAGAAAGCCCTGAACATCCGCGCAAGGAGAATGCTAGCGGTGATCAGCATCGCAACAGCAATAATGAAACTGGCGAGACGGCAAATTCCTTAATTACGGTAAACGGTCATCGTAAAAATCCCATCATGCGGGCATGGCATCACCTGATGATCGACCTTGAAACGATGGGAACTGATCCCGATGCACAGATTGCCTCAATAGGTGCAGTCTTCTTCGATCCAAATAACGGAGAAACAGGACCGGAGTTCAGCAAAACAATTGATATGAAAACAGGTGGCGGCACTGTCAACATAAGCACCATCGAATGGTGGCTTCAACAATCCAGCTATGCAAGAGCTGCAATTTTAACAGATAAAATACCGATGGATGACGCACTGTTGCAATTCAGGGAGTTTATCAACGAAAACTCCGGTGAATTTTTTGTTCAGGTATGGGGAAATGGCGCAACATTCGACAACGTGATTTTACGCCGTTCATATGAACGTCAGGATATCCCCTGCCCGTGGCGTCACACCAACGATCGCGACGTGCGAACGATTGTTGCCCTGGGACTGGTGATAGATTTCGATGCCCGCAGCATCATCGCATTTGAAGGTGAACGCCACAATGCCCTGCACGATGCGCGTTACCAGGCAAAATATGTGTCAGCAATCTGGCAAAAACTACTCCCGAATCAGGCTGATTTTTAATGTTCAACCCTGATCGCCGTCCACCAGCTATAGTGGCGGCGGTCATGCTATAAGGCACGTGACCACATGTACGAATTAACTCTATCGCCAGCAGAGATTCAAGAGATCACGAGATACGAACGGTATACAAAACAGCAACACCAGTTAAGGTTGCACGGTATCCCATTTGTAACCGGTCCTAAAAACGAACCAATAGTTCTTCGCAGTGATGTCCCGCGCGGACTGACTGCGATACCGAAAATATCTGAACTGGTTTCTGCTGACCCCGATTTTGAGGCGCTGAACAATGGGAAGACCAAGAAAAAACAAAAAAGATAATGCACTACCACCACGTGTTAGATCGAATGGTTACAGTTACGTATGGAAACCCGAAGGAAGCACAAAAACTATAGGGCTCGGAAGAGTGCGGGAAACCAGCATAGCTAAAGTCTGGCAGAATTATGAACTGGAAAAAGCAAAACGCCACAACATAATGACCGTCGCTAAATTATGGCACATGTTTATGGATTCCCCCGCATTTACAGAACTGGCTCCCAGAACCCAAAAAGATTATCGGCAACATCAGAGGGCGTTGCTGGCAGTCTTCGGAAAAGTACTGGCTGATAATGTAAAAATTGAGCAGGTAAGAATTTTCATGGATAAACGGGGGATTGAGAGCAAGACCCAGGCAAACCATGAACTGGCAAGTCTCAGTCGTGTATACGGGTGGGGATATGAGCGTGGATATGTGAAGAATAACCCATGTAAAGGAGTCAGGAAATTTACGCTTAAAGCCCGCACTGTTTACATCACAGATGAACAGTATGCGGCGATATATGCGGAAGCAATACCACAGTTACGCATTGCAATGGAGATATCCTATCTTTGTGCGGCAAGACTCGGTGATGTGCTCGAGCTGAAATGGCAGGATATTATGGATAAAGGGATCTACATTGAGCAAAACAAGACCGGCACCAAACAAATCAAGGAATGGTCTCCACGATTACGAACCGCGATCCAGTTAGCCAGAAATGTATCTTCAGGCACATGTGAATATGTGATCAACACAACCAAGGGCGGGAAGGTCATAGCTAAAACGCTGAACAACTGGTGGAACCAGGCTAAACACGCAGCCGAGCAAAAATCCGGCGTCCCGTTTGGGTGCAATTTCCATGACATAAAAGCCAAAGGGATATCAGATTACGAAGGAAGCAGTCGCGACAAACAGATTTTCAGTGGACATAAAACAGAAAATCAGGTGTTGATTTATGATCGTAAAACAAAAATCACGCCGACACTGGATTTGCCACTTGTGGTCAGCAAGTAGGCAACTCAGGAAATTTTCTGGCAAAAAAGACTTGGTATACTAACTCTGAAAGCTCCCTAACAGCCTGATTTTTCTAGGTGTTAAGTTTGGTTAATTTTTCAGCTATTTTCCGTATTGTATTGATTTTTATTTATTTTTCATCGGTCTTGAAAACCGGCGACCCGAAAGGGTTCCAGAGTTCGAATCTCTGCGCTTCCGCCAAATAAGATAAGGGGTTAGCTAAATGCTAACCCCTTTTTCTTTTACCTGTCAAAATCGCCATGCTGTTATGTCATCCCCAATGGCTTACTCTGTCTTTGCTAAACCTGTTCCAGATCAAATGCGTAAAGATGGGTAAAACCTCTGGGTAGCTTTCGGCAATATCATTATGCTGCTTTATTAATTACACCTGTCATAGAGAGTGACTCCATGGATCGTATAGTTAGTTCTTCACATGACCGTACATCGCTACTTAGCACCCATAAGGTGCTGCGTAATACCTATTTCTTGCTGAGCCTGACGCTGGCCTTTTCTGCGATTACCGCGACTGCCAGTACGGTTCTGATGCTACCATCTCCGGGTCTGATTCTGACGCTGGTGGGGATGTATGGTTTGATGTTCCTGACCTATAAAACGGCGAATAAGCCGACCGGGATTATCTCCGCGTTCGCCTTTACCGGTTTTCTGGGTTATATCCTCGGCCCGATTCTGAACACCTATCTGTCTGCCGGAATGGGCGACGTAATCGCTATGGCACTGGGCGGCACGGCGTTAGTGTTCTTCTGCTGCTCTGCCTATGTGCTGACCACCCGCAAAGATATGTCGTTCCTCGGCGGTATGCTGATGGCGGGTATTGTGGTGGTACTGATTGGAATGGTAGCGAATATCTTCCTGCAACTGCCTGCCCTGCATCTGGCAATCAGTGCGGTATTCATTCTGATCTCCTCTGGCGCAATTCTGTTTGAAACCAGCAACATCATTCATGGCGGTGAAACGAACTACATTCGTGCCACGGTTAGCCTGTATGTGTCGCTGTACAACATCTTCGTCAGCCTGCTGAGCATTCTGGGCTTCGCCAGCCGCGATTAATCTCACCCGCTAACACTTTCATAGCCTCGCTTTATGCGGGGCTTTGTTTTTTGTTACACTGCCGCCAGTCTGATTAAGGTAGTAATAATTATGCTGATCTTCGAAGGTAAAGAGATAGAGACCGATACCGAAGGCTATCTCAAAGAAAGCAGCCAGTGGAGTGAGCCGCTGGCAGTGGTGATTGCAGAGAACGAAGGGATTTCGCTGTCGCCAGAACACTGGGAAGTGGTGCGTTTTGTGCGTGATTTCTATCTGGAATTTAATACTTCTCCGGCAATTCGTATGCTGGTAAAAGCGATGGCGAATAAATTTGGCGAAGAAAAAGGTAACAGCCGCTATTTATACCGACTGTTTCCGAAAGGTCCGGCTAAGCAAGCCACCAAAATTGCTGGCCTGCCAAAACCGGTAAAATGTATTTAACGGATACGAAAATCGGTTAATTCCCCCGAGGGATGATGCGGCTCGCTGAGCACCCGTTCCACACGCGCAGAACGCGGGCCGCCACTCTTTAACCACTGCATTAATTTTTCCACCTGCCCTTCTTCACCGCAGGCAACCACTTCCACGCTGCCATCGTCAAGATTTTTGGCGTACCCGGTTAATCCCAGTTTTTTCGCTTCGTACTGCGTGGTATAGCGAAAGCCTACCCCCTGAACTCGCCCGAAAACCCAGGCAATTATGCATACTTTCGACATCACCGCTCTCCTTATTCTTATAGCTGCGTTGCAAATCCATGGAAAACTCCGGACAATGGCGCCCATTTCTTTGCATCGACAGAATAGTAAATTATGAGTGTACGTTTAGTGTTAGCCAAAGGGCGCGAAAAATCATTACTTCGTCGCCATCCGTGGGTCTTTTCCGGGGCCGTTGCCCGCATGGAAGGTAAAGCCAGCCTCGGTGAAACCATCGATATTGTTGATCATCAGGGAAAATGGTTAGCACGCGGCGCTTATTCGCCGGCTTCGCAAATCCGCGCTCGCGTCTGGACTTTCGATCCTTCGGAATCCATCGACATTGCCTTTTTCACCCGACGCTTACAACAGGCGCAAAAGTGGCGCGACTGGCTGGCGCAAAAAGATGGCCTCGATAGCTATCGTTTAATTGCCGGTGAGTCTGATGGCCTGCCGGGTATAACTATCGATCGTTTCGGTAATTTTCTGGTGCTGCAACTGCTGAGTGCTGGCGCAGAATATCAGCGGGCGGCATTGATCAGCGCCCTGCAAACGCTATACCCGGAATGTGCGATTTACGATCGCAGCGACGTCGCGGTACGTAAAAAAGAAGGGATGGAGCTGACCCAGGGCCCCGTCACCGGCGAGTTGCCGCCTGCCCTGCTGCCGATTGAAGAACACGGTATGAAGCTGCTGGTGGACATTCAGCACGGGCACAAAACGGGCTACTACCTGGATCAGCGTGACAGCCGCCTGGCAACCCGCCGCTACGTTGAAAATAAACGCGTACTGAACTGTTTCTCCTATACCGGTGGTTTCGCGGTATCGGCATTAATGGGCGGTTGCAGCAACGTTGTTAGCGTTGATACCTCCCAGGAAGCACTGGACATTGCACGGCAGAACGTTGAGCTGAACAAACTGGATCTGAGCAAGGCAGAGTTCGTGCGTGATGACGTCTTTAAATTGCTGCGAACTTATCGCGATCGCGGGGAGAAATTTGACGTTATCGTGATGGATCCGCCGAAGTTTGTTGAGAACAAAAGCCAGTTGATGGGCGCCTGCCGGGGCTATAAAGACATCAACATGCTGGCGATTCAGTTGCTGAATGAGGGCGGTGTTCTCCTGACGTTCTCCTGTTCAGGTCTGATGACCAGCGATTTATTTCAGAAAATCATCGCGGATGCCGCAATTGATGCCGGTCGTGATATACAATTTATAGAGCAGTTCCGTCAGGCAGCCGATCATCCGGTGATCGCTACCTACCCGGAAGGGCTATATCTGAAAGGGTTTGCCTGTCGCGTCATGTAACTTGAAATGTGGAATTTTACCCTTATATCAAAGGTGAAGATTTCCCGGGAGGTGACTATGATTGCCAGCAAATTCGGTATCGGCCAGCAGGTCCGCCATTCCCTGTTAGGTTATCTCGGAGTGGTCGTGGATATCGACCCGGTTTATTCGCTCTCTGAACCGTCGCCTGATGAGCTGGCGGTGAACGATGAGCTTCGCGCCGCTCCGTGGTATCACGTGGTGATGGAGGATGACAACGGCCTACCGGTTCATACCTACCTGGCTGAAGCCCAGCTAAGTAGCGAATTGCAGGATGAACATCCTGAACAGCCATCCATGGATGAGCTAGCGCAGACCATCCGCAAACAACTCCAGGCGCCGCGTCTGCGTAACTAACCCTCATACAAATACCCGGAAGGCAAAAACCTTCCGGGTATTTTTTATTTAGCCAGCCCCAGGCGAGGGATCTCAATTGCCGGGCAGCGATCCATGACTACCTGTAACCCGGCATCACGTGCCAGTACAGCCGCTTGCTCATTAATCACCCCTAGCTGCATCCATAAGGTTTTCGCACCAATGGCGATAGCTTCCTGCGCCACGCCCCACGCGGCTTCCGAATTACGGAAAACATCGACCATATCGACTTTTTCCGGAACCTCTGCCAGCGTGCCGTAGCCCTGCTGACCCAGCAGCGTTTTACCGGCGACTTTAGGTGAGACCGGAATAACGTGATAGCCCTGATCAAGCAAGTATTTCATCACGCGATAACTTGGACGGTCGGGTTTATCACTTGCCCCTACCAGCGCAATGGTATGAGTGGACGTTAAAATGGCTGCAATATCGGTCTCTTTCATCATTTCCTCCAGACTATTTATCAAAGTGTACGACAATCCCAACATACCAACCATGCAGCTAATACGAATGAATGAGAGCAAAAGCGGAAAACATGTCTATATGTTAGTAAGTATGATTAAAGAAAAATTTTGATACATTATTATTCAGGCGGTCATTAGACAGGAGCTATCTATGAAAACCGGCATTTTGACCACCTTGATTGCATTATGTTTGCCGGTATCCGTTTTTGCCACCACGCTACGGCTGTCCAGCGATATTGATCTTCTGGTACTCGACGGCAAAAAGGTTTCAAGCTCTCTGTTACGCGGAGCGGATAGCATTGAACTGGATAATGGACCGCATCAGTTAGTGTTTCGCGTCGAGAAGACTATCCATCTTTCCAGTAGTGAAGAACGGCTTTATATCTCCCCGCCGCTGGTCGTCAGTTTTAATACACAGCTCATTAGCCAGGTGAACTTTCGCCTGCCACGCCTGGAGAATGAACGGGAAGCCAATCATTTCGACACAACGCCGCGCCTTGAATTGTTAGATGGCGATGCGACGCCGATTCCGGTAAAGCTGGATATTCTGGCTATTACTTCAACCGCAAAAACGATTGATTATGAAGTCGAGGTCGAGCGTTATAACAAATCCGCGAAACGCGCTTCTCTACCGCAATTTGCCACCATGATGGCAGATGACAGTACACTGCTCTCTGGTGTTTCCGAACTGGATGCCATCCCACCACAGTCCCAGGTGCTCACTGAACAACGGCTGAAGTATTGGTTTAAACTGGCAGATCCGCAAACGCGCAATAACTTCCTGCAATGGGCGGAAAAACAACCATCTTCCTGAGATTTTTGTGCCTGTGCGCAGGCTTTTTCGGTCTTTATCTTGCAGCGATAAGTGCTTACAGTAATCTGTAGGAAAGTTAACTATGGATGTAAATTATGGAACTGACGACTCGCACTTTACCAGCGCGGAAACATATTGCGCTGGTGGCACACGATCACTGTAAACAAATGCTCATGAGCTGGGTGGAACGGCATCAACCATTACTGGAACAGCACGAGCTTTATGCGACGGGCACCACGGGTAACTTAATTTCCCGCGCTACCGGTATGAATGTTAACGCCATGTTGAGCGGCCCAATGGGCGGTGACCAACAGGTGGGCGCACTGATTTCGGAAGGAAAAATTGATGTGCTGATTTTCTTCTGGGATCCATTAAACGCCGTACCGCACGATCCCGACGTGAAAGCCTTGCTGCGTCTGGCGACGGTATGGAACATTCCGGTCGCTACCAACGTGGCAACGGCAGATTTCATCATCCAGTCGCCGCATTTCAACGACGCGGTCGATATTCTGATCCCCGATTATCAGC
>ERZ1034901.765-NODE-765-length-24362-cov-31.874522_pt1 | contig 24362 bp, 13 predicted proteins | sample MGYA00520628_ERZ1034901 | MGnify/ENA primary metagenome ERZ1034901 (study PRJEB33766, sample SAMN09781783) | gut metagenome | biome: gut microbiome | host: Homo sapiens | place: Madagascar | study: EMG produced TPA metagenomics assembly of the PRJNA485056 data... | reverse complement strand
GGTGCTGGCGTTTGTACTCATGCAGACGTTTGATCTGAATATCGAAAATCGCCTGCGGATTGATCTCAATACCGGTACGAGATTTCACAAACTCCGCCAGACGAACCTTATTCGCCTGTTTGATCTCGCGATATTGCTGACGGAATTTCGCGTCATCGGCGAATTTTTCCAGATGGATCAGTTGATCCAGATCGTTAACCCACTCTTTCTTCAGTGATTTATCCAGCAGCGCCGCCAGTGCCGGGTTGCACTGTTTGATCCAGCGACGTGGGGTAATGCCGTTAGTGACGTTATGGAATTTGTTCGGCCACAGCTGGTGGTATTCAGGGAACAAGTCTTTCACTACCAGATCCGAGTGCAACGCTGCCACACCGTTCACCGCAAAGCCGCTTACCACACACATATTGGCCATGCGAACCTGTTTGTCATACACAACTGCCAGCTTTGCCCACACCGCTTTATCGCCCGGCCAGGTTTTTTCCACCAGTTTCTTAAAGCGGTTGTTGATTTCGTTGATTATCTGCATATGGCGCGGCAGCAGGGCTTTTACCAGTTTCTCATCCCAGCATTCCAGAGCTTCTGGCATCAAAGTATGGTTGGTGTAAGCGAAAGTTTTGCTGGTGATTGCCCAGGCGTCATCCCAGCTCATCTGGTGCTCATCAATCAGCACGCGCAGCAGTTCTGGAATAGCGATAGTCGGGTGGGTATCGTTCAGTTGAATAACTTCATACTCTGCCAGTTCGTGCAGTTTACGCCCCGCCAGATGATGGCGACGCAGAATATCCGCCACCGAACAGGCGCACTGGAAGTATTGCTGCATCAGGCGCAGCTTTTTACCCGCAGTGTGGTTGTCGTTTGGATAGAGGACTTTGGTCAGTTTTTCAGCGTTGATGCCTTGTTGTTCGGCACGCAGGAAGTCACCGTCATTAAATTTGGTGAGATTGAACGGATGAGCATGAGTCGCCTGCCACAAACGCAGCGGCTGTGCTACACCGTTGTGGTAGCCCAACACTGGAAGATCCCACGCTTGCCCGGTAATGGTAAATTCCGGTTCCCAGCGCCCCTCTTTCGTCACTTTGCCGCCGATGCCCACCTGCACATCCAGAGCTTCGTTATGACTAAACCACGGGTAGCTACCGCGATGCCAGTCGTCTGGCGCTTCAGACTGTTTACCATCGACAAAGGATTGACGGAATAAACCATACTGATAGTTAAGACCATAACCAGTGGCAGACTGCCCGACAGTCGCCATTGAGTCGAGGAAACACGCAGCCAGACGCCCCAGGCCACCGTTACCCAGCGCCGGGTCAATCTCTTCTTCTAACAGGTCAGTCAGGTTGATGTCATAAGGTTTCAGTGAATCCTGAACAGCCTGATACCAGCCGAGGTTTAACAGGTTGTTGCCCGTCAGACGCCCAATCAAAAACTCCATTGAGATGTAGTTAACATGGCGCTGATTCGCCGCCGGTTTAACGAAAGGCTGGGCTCGCAGCATTTCCGCCAGGGCTTCACTCACTGCCAACCACCACTGGCGAGGGGTCATCTCAGCCGCAGAAGTTAAACCATAACGCTGCCACTGGCGTGACAGGGCTTCCTGAAATTGCTTTTCATTAAAAATGGGTTGTGACATAGGAGTTCCAGTTTTCTTAGATATTAAACACAACGTTATCGTTAGTTTGCCAGGCTCCATGTTGACCTTCCTCATCCTACGGGGGATTAGGCGGGGAGGAGTGACGGGGATGAGCAAGAAAATGTGATCACGACCACTTAAAGGTAGTGCAATCAACTGCAAAAGTATCAGCTCAGTGCCAGAGAGCGCAGAAATCCTGCTATTAACAGTAAGAAATGGCCGTTGCGTATTATCAAAAAGCGGAAAGTAACTCTATAAATTAAGTAAAGCGGCGAAATAGTTTCAGCAATGAAATATCCATTGAGGGTCATCTCACTCTTAATAGATTTATTAAGATCAAGTTTTTAGATAGACCTTTCATCAGGAATTAAGGCGGTATCGTTGCTTTAATAAGGCTTTTGAACTGAAAGAAAACACCCTAAAATCCAGTATCCACGCTGCATTTGCGTTGTTTTAAGAGGGAGTATTAATAAAGATTTGGAATTGTGACAGAGTGCAAATTCAGACACATAAAAAATCGTCATCGCTTGCATTGCACAGTTTTCTGACCGAACTTATAACTATTAATTACGAAGCGCAAAAAAAATAATATTTCCTCAATTTCCACAGTGAAGTGATTAACTATGCTGATTCCGTCAAAATTAAGTCGTCCGGTTCGACTCGACCATACTGTGGTTCGTGAGCGCCTGTTGGCTAAACTTTCCGGCGCGAACAACTTCAGGCTGGTGCTAATCACAAGTCCTGCGGGTTACGGAAAGACAACGCTCATATCCCAATGGGCGGCAGGAAAAAACGATTTGGGCTGGTACTCGCTTGATGAAGGCGATAACCAGCAAGAACGTTTCGCCAGCTATCTGATCGCCGCCGTGCAACAGGCAACCAGCGGTCACTGCGCCATCAGTGAAACAATGACGCAAAAACGGCAATATGCCAGTCTGACGTCACTATTTGCCCAGCTTTTCATCGAACTGGCGGAATGGCATAGTCCACTTTACCTGGTAATCGATGATTACCATTTGATCACCAATCCGGTGATCCACGAATCAATGCGCTTCTTCATTCGCCATCAACCAGAAAATCTCACTCTGGTGGTGCTGTCACGCAACCTTCCGCAGTTGGGCATTGCCAATCTGCGCGTGCGTGACCAACTATTGGAAATTGGCAGCCAGCAACTGACATTTACCCATCAGGAAGCGAAACAGTTCTTTGATTGCCGTCTGTCATCGCCGATTGAAGCCGCAGAAAGCAGCCGGATTTGCGATGACGTGTCCGGCTGGGCGACGGCGTTGCAGCTAATTGCGCTTTCAGCAAAGCAAAATACCCACTCAGCTCATAAATCAGCGCGTCGTCTGGCGGGCATCAATGCCAGTCATCTTTCTGATTATCTGGTCGATGAGGTGTTAGATAACGTTGATCTGGCCACTCGTCATTTCCTGCTAAAAAGCGCCATTTTGCGCTCGATGAATGATGCGCTAATCACCCGCGTGACCGGCGAAGAAAACGGGCAAATGCGTCTTGAGGAGATTGAGCGTCAGGGGCTGTTTTTGCAACGGATGGATGATACTGGCGAATGGTTCAGCTATCACCCGCTGTTTGGCAACTTCCTGCGCCAACGCTGCCAGTGGGAACTGGCGGCGGAATTGCCGGAAATCCACCGCGCCGCCGCAGAAAGCTGGATGGCGCAAGGTTTTCCCAGCGAAGCCATTCATCATGCGCTGGCGGCAGGCGACGCTTTGATGCTACGCGATATTCTGCTGAATCACGCCTGGAGTTTGTTCAACCACAGCGAACTGTCACTGCTGGAAGAGTCGCTTAAAGCCCTGCCGTGGGACAGCCTGTTGGAAAATCCACAACTAGTGTTGTTGCAGGCCTGGTTAATGCAAAGTCAGCATCGCTACGGTGAAGTAAATACCCTGCTGGCACGAGCCGAACACGAGATCCAGGGTATCAGGGAAGGCACCATGCACGCAGAATTTAACGCTCTGCGCGCCCAGGTCGCCATTAACGATGGTAATCCGGAAGAAGCCGAACGACTGGCAAAACTGGCACTGGAAGAACTGCCTCCGGGCTGGTTCTACAGCCGCATTGTCGCGACCTCTGTACTTGGCGAAGTGTTGCACTGTAAAGGTGAACTAACCCGCTCGCTGGCGCTTATGCAGCAAACCGAGCAAATGGCGCGCCAGCATGATGTCTGGCACTACGCCTTGTGGAGTTTAATCCAGCAAAGCGAAATTCTGTTTGCCCAGGGGTTCCTGCAAACTGCGTGGGAAACGCAGGAAAAAGCGTTCCAGTTGATTAACGAACAGCATCTGGAACAGTTGCCGATGCATGAGTTTCTGGTACGCATCCGTGCGCAACTGTTATGGGCATGGGCGCGCCTGGATGAAGCCGAAGCCTCGGCGCGTAGCGGGATCGAAGTTTTATCTTCTTATCAGCCTCAGCAACAGCTTCAGTGCCTGGCAATGTTAATTCAATGCTCGCTGGCTCGTGGCGATCTGGATAACGCCCGCAGCCAACTTAACCGCCTGGAAAACCTGCTGGGGAATGGCAAATATCACAGCGACTGGATCTCTAACGCCAACAAAGTTCGGGTGATTTACTGGCAAATGACTGGCGACAAAGCCGCCGCTGCCAACTGGTTGCGTCACACGGCCAAACCGGAGTTTGCGAACAACCACTTCCTGCAAGGCCAATGGCGCAACATTGCCCGTGCACAAATTTTGCTGGGCGAGTTTGAGCCTGCGGAAATTGTCCTCGAAGAACTCAACGAAAATGCCCGCAGTCTGCGGCTGATGAGCGACCTGAACCGCAACCTGCTGTTACTCAATCAGTTGTACTGGCAGGCCGGACGTAAAAGCGACGCTCAGCGCGTGTTGCTGGACGCATTAAAACTGGCGAATCGCACCGGATTTATCAGTCATTTTGTCATCGAAGGCGAAGCGATGGCGCAGCAGTTACGCCAGCTGATTCAACTCAATACGCTGCCGGAACTGGAACAGCACCGCGCGCAGCGTATCCTGCGGGAAATCAATCAACATCACCGACACAAGTTCGCTCACTTTGACGAGAGTTTTGTCGAACGTCTGCTAAATCACCCGGAAGTGCCGGAACTGATCCGCACCAGCCCATTGACCCAACGCGAATGGCAGGTACTGGGGCTGATTTACTCCGGTTACAGTAACGAACAAATTGCGGGCGAACTGGAAGTGGCAGCAACCACCATCAAAACGCATATCCGCAATCTGTATCAAAAACTCGGCGTTGCTCACCGTCAGGCTGCGGTACAGCACGCGCAGAAACTGCTGAAAATGATGGGATATGGGGTGTGAGTTTGGTCGGATAACGCACCTGATCCGACTTACCTCTCTGCATCATTCAACGCTAACCCGCGTTACGCCATCTGTTTCAGCCAGAGTAAACCGCACTGGCAAGAAACGCTCCACCACCGCGATATTGGTCAGCAGATGGCATGAGGGATGGGCGACCGTAAATTCCCCCGCGCCTGCCAGCGCCATCGGCAGCACCAACTGGTCTGCGAGATATTCCCCTACCGCAGCCGGGCTTGCCAGGTAGCGTTTAACCTCTTTCACCAGTTGGGCGGCGACCACTTCGGCACTGACGCGCTTTTCACCGACGACAAAAAAGCGTTCAGTGATATTTTCACTTTCGACTTCCAGCGAGACGGTATTTCCTGGCCCCTGCTCGCGCGGCAAGGAATGAATAGTCTGCTCATGCAGTGAAAAACTACCCGCCAGCGTAGCGATTTCACGCTCAGCAACATGGCGCGGCACACCAGCCAGTAGCACCTCTCCACGCATATGCACAATGTTTCCGCGCTCACCAAGTTGCAAGGTGTTAAACGATGCCACCGGCGTAACTTCCGTTGCCACCACACCACCACCAGCAGGGTAAAAACCGTGGCGCAACAGCGTTGTTTGCTGCTGAATCCCCATCCGCGCCAGCAGCGGTTCCAGCACCCGGCAGATAAAATCGGCAGGCGGCGCCGACGGGTTATCGGTGCCACCGCTCACTTCAACACGCGATGGCCCATCGGCAAACCACAGCGCGGGCAGCACCGTTTGCAGCACCAGCATACAACTTCCGGCACTGCCGATAGCAAAGCGGTAATCGCCGCCGCGCACGGTGCCGAGCCGGAAGACCAGGCGCTGCGATCCCAGCTCCACACCTTCAACCGTTGCATCGCTGATTTGCATCGCCGCTTTTACCGCCGTCAGATGCTGGCGCAACAGCCCCGGTTTCGCCCGCCCGGCACGAATGCCGGTGATGGTGAACGGTTTACCGGTTATCATCGACAGGCTCAGCGCCGAGCGCAGGATCTGCCCGCCGCCTTCACCCTGTGCGCCATCCAGCGCAATCATCCTTTTCATTATTTATCCTTTTACGCACACTACCTGACGCAGGGTGTAAACCACTTCCACCAGATCGCTTTGCGCCGCCATCACCGCATCAATATCTTTATACGCCATCGGGATTTCGTCGATCACTTCGGCATCTTTACGGCATTCCACATGTGCGGTGGCACGAATCTGATCTTCCACACTAAACAGTTTTTTCGCTTTGGTACGGCTCATTACCCGCCCGGCACCGTGGCTGCATGAACAGAAAGATTCTTCATTTCCCAGCCCACGGACGATAAAGCTTTTCGCGCCCATCGACCCGGGAATAATTCCGTACTGCCCGGCACGCGCAGATACCGCGCCTTTACGCGTCACATAGATCTCTTCGCCAAAGTGCTGTTCTTTTTGCACATAGTTGTGGTGACAGTTGATCTCTTCCATCGCCAGAGTTCGCGGCAGTCTTACCGTTTTCTGCGTGATGCTCTGCAACGCCGTTACTACGTTTTCCATCATTGCATCGCGGTTAAGGCTGGCAAAAAGCTGCGCCCATGCCACGGCTTTCAGGTAATCGTCAAAATATTCCGTTCCTTCCAGAAAGTACGCCAGGTCACGCGACGGCAACGTTTCAAGCTGTTCCTGCATCTCTTTTTGCGCCAGATCGATAAAGTAAGTTCCGATGGCGTTACCGATTCCGCGTGAACCGGAGTGCAGCATAATCCACACCTGATCCGACTCATCAAGGCAGATTTCAATAAAGTGGTTGCCGGTTCCCAGCGTTCCCAGGTGTTTGTAGTTATTAGTGTTCAGGAAACGCGGATATTTTTGCGTTAACCACTGATAACCCGCTTCCAGCTCGGCCCATTTAGCATCGACATTAACAGGCGGATTTTCCCATGCGCCTTTATCACGTTTACAACGCCCGGTAGTACGCCCGTGTGGTACGGCAGTTTCAATCGACTGGCGCAACTCCGCCAGGTTTTCAGGCAGATCCGCCGCCGTTAACGCGGTACGCAGCGCATTCATTCCACAGCCAATATCCACACCTACCGCCGCCGGGATAATCGCCCCTTTCGTTGGGATCACGCTACCAATGGTGGAACCTTTTCCCAGGTGCACATCAGGCATTACCGCAATATGTCTGAAAATAAACGGCATTTTCGCTGTATTTATCAATTGCTGACGCGCATCGGCTTCTACCGGCACGCCTTTGGTCCACATTTTTACCGGGGCATTTTCAGTGATCAGTAATTCGTAATTCATTTTGTTTTTCTCGTTTTGTTGTTTGCTGTCCATAATTGCAACCGTCGTGCCAAAAAATAAAATCAGCAAATTAAATTTATAATTGATTGTTTTTATTTAATTAAAAGTACAAAGTCCGTAAACGGAGATTTTCTATAAAGTCACTTACCCGATAATGAAATATCGTCTTTTATAAGGATATCTAAGATGCGTAAAACCGTGGCTTTTGGCTTTGTCGGAACCGTACTGGATTATGCCGGGCGTGGCAGCCAACGCTGGTCAAAATGGCGCCCGACGCTCTGTTTATGTCAGCAAGAATCGTTGGTCATCGACCGGCTGGAATTGTTGCACGACGCCCGCTCACGCTCGCTGTTTGAAACGCTTAAACGCGATATCGCCAGCGTTTCGCCAGAAACAGAAGTGGTGGGCGTTGAGATAGAACTGCATAACCCGTGGGATTTCGAAGAGGTTTACGCCTGCCTGCATGATTTCGCCCGTCATTACACGTTTCAACCTGATAAAGAAGACTATTTAATTCACATCACCACCGGCACCCACGTCGCGCAGATTTGTTGGTTTCTGCTGGCAGAAGCACGTTACCTGCCCGCCCGACTGGCGCAAACTTCACCACCACGCAAAAAAGAACAGCCCGATAGCCCAGGCGCGGTGACGATTATCGATCTCGATTTAAGCCGTTATAACGCGATTGCCAGCCGCTTTGCCGAGGAACGCCAGCAAACGCTTGATTTTCTTAAGTCCGGCATTGCCACGCGTAACCCCCACTTCAACCGCATGATTGAGCAGATTGAAAAAGTGGCGATTAAATCCCGCGCGCCGATCCTGCTTAACGGCCCGACCGGCGCAGGTAAATCGTTTCTGGCGCGGCGCATTTTTGAATTAAAACAGGCGCGGCATCAGTTTAGCGGCGCGTTTGTAGAAGTGAACTGCGCCACCCTGCGCGGCGATACCGCCATGTCGGCGCTGTTTGGTCATGTGAAAGGCGCATTTACCGGGGCGCGGGAATCGCGGGAAGGTTTGTTACGCAGCGCCAACGGCGGGATGTTGTTTCTCGATGAGATTGGCGAACTGGGCGCAGACGAACAGGCAATGCTGCTAAAAGCCATTGAAGAGAAAACCTTTTACCCATTTGGCAGCGATCGCCAGGTGAACAGTGATTTTCAGCTTATCGCCGGAACGGTGCGCGATTTGCGCCAGTTGGTTGCCGAAGGGAAATTTCGCGAAGATCTGTACGCGCGGATCAATCTCTGGACCTTCACCCTACCAGGACTGCGCCAGCGTCAGGAGGATATCGAGCCTAATCTGGATTATGAAGTGGAGCGCCACGCCTCACTCACCGGTGACAGCGTGCGTTTTAACACCGAAGCGCGGCGTGCCTGGCTGACCTTTGCGACATCTCCCCAGGCGACATGGCGCGGTAACTTTCGCGAGCTTTCTGCCAGCGTTACGCGCATGGCAACCTTTGCCACTAGCGGACGCATCACTCTGGAAGTGGTGGAAGATGAGATAAACCGTCTGCGCTACAACTGGCAGGAAAGCCGCCCTTCGGCGCTTACAGCGTTGCTGGGCGCGGAGATGGAAAACATCGATCTCTTTGACCGCATACAACTGGAAAACGTTATCGCTGTCTGCCGTCAGGCAAAGTCGCTTTCTGCTGCCGGACGTCAGCTTTTTGACGTTTCGCGCCAGGGCAAAGCCAGCGTCAATGACGCAGATCGGCTACGCAAATACCTGGCGCGTTTTGGTCTGACGTGGGAAGCCGTGCAGGATCAGCACAGCTCCAGTTGAATATGGTGGTCCGTCAGCACCTGCATCACGCCCGCAGGGGGCGGGGCATCGGTGTAGACGGCATCGACCATGCTGATACTGCCCATATTGACCATCGCGTTACGGCCAAATTTCGAGTGATCGACAACCAGCATGACGTGGCGCGAGTTCTCAATAATGGCGCGTTTGGTGCGAACTTCGTGGTAATCGAACTCCAGCAACGAGCCGTCGCTGTCAATGCCGCTGATCCCCAGAATGCCGAAGTCGAGGCGGAACTGAGAGATAAAATCGAGCGTTGCTTCGCCAATGATCCCGCCATCGCGGCTGCGTAATTCGCCACCGGCGAGAATAATGCGGAAATCTTCTTTCACCATCAGCGTGTTAGCGACGTTGAGATTATTGGTGACAATGCGCAAATTGCTGTGATTGAGCAGCGCGTGCGCCACCGCTTCCGGCGTGGTGCCGATATCGATAAACAGCGTTGAACCGTTGGGGATTTGCTCCGCCACTTTGCGGGCGATGCGCTCTTTTTCTTCGGTCTGGGTGGCTTTACGATCGTGCCACGGCGTGTTAACCGAACTGGAAGGCAGCGCCGCACCGCCATGATGGCGCAGGATCAGATTTTGCTCTGCCAGCTCGTTGAGGTCGCGGCGAATAGTCTGCGGGCTGACGGAGAAATGCTCTACCAGCTCCTCGGTGCTGACATAACCCTGCTGTTTAACCAGTTCAATAATACCGTTGTGACGTTGTGTTTGTTTCATTTATAAATCCCTGGAATTATTTTCGTTTTCGCGCATTGAGCGAATCAACAAAAGCCATCGCTAAACCCACGGCTAACCCGGCGATGTGTGCTCCGTTCGCCATCGACATCCCAAACAAATCAAACCATCCGGCGACAATCCAGATCAGCGCAAAGATAATTAACCCACGTTGCAGATAAATGCCACTTTGCGGATCGCGCTCGCCGCGTAGCCAGACATAGCCCATCAGCGCATACACCACGCCAGAAAGCCCGCCAAACCACGGCCCGCTGAATTTTTGCTGCACATAGCCGCTTAACAGGGCGCTAATGAGAGTAATGACAATTAGCTTACCGCTACCGAGGCGTTTTTCCACCGCACCGCCGAGATACCACCACCAGAGCAGGTTAAAGAGGATATGCATCAGCGAGAAGTGCATTAACGCGTGGGTGAAGTAACGCCAGAACTCAAATTTCAGTGTTGGATCGAATGGCCAGGCCAGCCATAACATCACTTCTTGATCGCCGATAATTTGCATGGCAATAAACACCACCACGCAGGCGATCATCATCACCCAGGTGACCGGACCTGCGCGTTCACGCAAGGCGGCAAAGAAAGGATAACGGCGATAATGCAGGCCACTGCCGGTATGGCCCGCTTGCCAGCTGGCCGCCAGATAACGCGGATCTGCCGGGTTTTCGAGAAAACGCGCCAGCTCCGCCCGCACGCGCTCGGCCTGGGACTCATCCGCCAGCCAGACATCGCTTTGGTTATGTTGTTGAATCGTGAGGATAACACCCTGCGTCGCCATGTAATCAACAAACGCCTGCGCCACGCGGGGGTTAGCAAAAGAGGTAATCATCAACATCGTTGCTGTCGCTTATTCCACACAAAAGGGGACAGTATAAAGCGTTACGCGCCGTACGCCACCTCTGCGGGAAACTGACGTTGCCAGGCTTCAAAGCCGCCGTCAATGCTATAGACCACATCGTAGCCCTGTTGCAGCAGATACTGCGCCGCGCCTTTGCTGCTATTGCCGTGATAACACATCACCATCACCGGAGTGTCAAAGTCGTTATCACGCATAAACGCGCCAAGCGTGTCGTTAGTTAAATGGAAAGCCTGCACCGCATGCCCCATTGCGAAACTCTGTGGATCGCGAATATCGACCAGCACCGCCTCTTTTTCCTGCAACTTCTGGTGCGCGTCGGCAACGTTAATACATTCGAACTGATCCATGCGTCTCTCTTTCTTTACAAACAAGTGGGCAAATTTACCGCACAGTTTACGTCGAAGCGGCAGATAAACGCCATAATGTTATACATATCACTCTAAAATGTTTTTTCAATGTTACCCAAAGCGCGATTTTTTGCTAATATGTTCGATAACGAACATTTATGAGCTTTAACGAAAGTGAATGAGGGCAGCATGGAAACCAAAGATCTGATTGTGATAGGTGGCGGCATCAATGGTGCTGGTATCGCGGCAGACGCCGCTGGACGCGGTTTATCCGTGCTGATGCTGGAGGCGCAGGATCTCGCTTGTGCGACCTCTTCCGCCAGTTCAAAACTCATTCACGGTGGCCTGCGCTACCTTGAGCACTATGAATTCCGCCTGGTCAGCGAGGCGCTGGCTGAACGTGAAGTGCTGCTGAAGATGGCGCCGCATATCGCCTTCCCGATGCGTTTTCGCCTGCCGCATCGTCCGCATCTGCGCCCGGCGTGGATGATTCGGATTGGTCTGTTTATGTACGATCATCTGGGTAAACGCACCAGCCTGCCGGGATCTACCGGTTTGCGTTTTGGCGCAAACTCAGTGTTAAAACCGGAAATTAAGCGCGGATTCGAATATTCCGACTGTTGGGTAGACGACGCCCGTCTGGTACTCGCCAACGCCCAGATGGTGGTGCGTAAAGGCGGCGAAGTGCTTACTCGTACTCGTGCTACTTCTGCTCGCCGCGAAAACGGCCTGTGGATTGTGGAAGCGGAAGATATCGATACCGGCAAAAAATACACCTGGCAGGCGCGCGGCCTGGTTAATGCTACCGGCCCGTGGGTGAAACAGTTCTTCGACGACGGGATGCATCTGCCTTCGCCTTATGGCATTCGCCTGATCAAAGGCAGCCATATTGTCGTGCCGCGCGTGCATACCCAGAAGCAAGCCTACATTCTGCAAAACGAAGATAAACGTATTGTGTTTGTGATCCCGTGGATGGACGAGTTTTCCATCATCGGCACCACCGATGTGGAATACAAAGGCGATCCAAAAGCAGTGAAGATTGAAGAGAGTGAAATCAATTACCTGCTGAAAGTGTATAACGCGCACTTTAAAAAACAGTTAAGCCGGGACGATATCGTCTGGACCTACTCCGGCGTGCGCCCGCTGTGTGATGATGAGTCCGACTCGCCGCAGGCTATTACCCGTGATTACACGCTTGATATCCATGATGAAAACGGCAAAGCGCCGCTGTTGTCAGTATTTGGCGGCAAGCTGACGACCTATCGTAAACTGGCGGAACATGCGCTGGAAAAACTGACGCCGTATTATCAGGGCATTGGTCCGGCATGGACGAAAGAGAGCGTGTTACCAGGTGGCGCCATCGAAGGCGACCGCGACGATTATGCCGCCCGCCTGCGCCGCCGTTACCCGTTCCTGACCGAATCGCTGGCGCGTCATTACGCACGCACTTACGGCAGCAACAGCGAGCTGCTGCTCGGCAATGCAGAGACGATAAGCGATCTTGGGGAAGATTTCGGCCATGAGTTCTACGAAGCGGAGCTGAAATATCTGGTCGACCACGAATGGGTACGCCGCGCCGACGATGCCCTGTGGCGTCGCACGAAACAAGGCATGTGGCTGAATGCGCAGCAACAGTCTCGTGTAAGTCAGTGGCTGGTCGAGTATACGCAGCAGAAATTGTCGCTGGCGTCGTGATTTAACGTAAGGTGGTCAGGTCAGATTTCAATCTGACCTGAGACTGATGATAAACACAAAAACTGCCTGATGCGCTACGCTTATCAGGCCTACGTAGCTTATGCAATATATTAAATTTGCATGGTTTTGTAGGCCTGATAAGGCGTTCACGCCGCATCCGGCATGAACAAAGCGCACTTTGCCAACAATCTGTGGTCAAATTTCAATCTCAATAACTTTTGGATTCAGGGAATTATCGCAAAGCCCACACCATCATACCCAACGTAACAAAACTCAGGCACATTCCCCACCCGCCCCACTTCCACCTCTAGCTTCTATTTTTGCTACGCCACTGGCAGTAATATCCCAGCGCAAAACCAAGCTGTGCACTTATCGAACCGACTAACTCAGTCCAGGGCTGGAGCCAAAATGGCGAAAAATTCAGGGGGCACCAAACAACACTCAGAAAGTAATTACGGATATTTTCCAGCAAAGCTGATTTCTCTGGCGCAATATAAAAAATAATTATCCGTATTGACGATGAAAAAAAATGCTTCGCGGGCAAAGGGGGTGTATATCAAAGTGACGCCCGTTTTTTCTGCCCACCGGAAGGTTGCGCCACGAAAATAATATCGGCATCGCCCTTAACGATTTTGTTATACGCTTCTGGCGTGCGAGAGTTATCCAGATATCTCAGACGTGAAAATCTTCCGATATAACGTTTAACGCATAAAAGGCAGAAGCATAAATGGGTTATGCTGCCGTCGCGCCATCGAGTCGCACCCAGCGTGGCAATAACCGCTGCCAAAAATTGCGCCAGTATGGGAATACCGAAAAAAGTCATTACCAGCGAGATCAAAATCCATTTTTTGTTTTGCATCATTCTGTCCATTCTTTCTGAATGGCGAAATTATACTCCTCCACTATCTTCGCCCCGCTGGACACTTTTCCGAAATAAAGGCGAAAAAAACGGGACCTTTTGGCCCCGTTCTATTTTTGGCGAAATTACAATCTCACCGGATCAATATGCCAGATAAGATCGGCGTACTCTTTGATAGTCCGGTCAGAAGAGAAATAGCCCATATTTGCGATGTTCAGCATCGCTTTGGCTGTCCACTCTTCCGGACGTTCGTACAGTTCGTCAACTTTATCCTGACAATCGACATAGCTGCGATAATCCGCCAGCACCTGGTAGTGATCGCCAAAGTTGATCAGCGAATCAACCAGATCGCGGTAGCGACCCGGATCTTCCGGACTGAACACGCCGCTGCCGATTTGCGTCAGCACCTGATGCAGTTCTTCGTCTTTCTCGTAGTATTCACGCGGTTTGTAGCCCTGACGACGCAGTTCTTCCACTTCTTCCGCAGTGTTACCAAAGATAAAGATATTGTCAGCACCGACATGATCCAGCATCTCGACGTTCGCACCGTCCAGCGTACCGATAGTCAGTGCGCCGTTAAGTGCAAACTTCATGTTACTGGTGCCGGAGGCTTCCGTACCCGCCAGCGAAATCTGTTCGGAAAGATCGGCTGCCGGAATGATCAGCTGCGCCAGGCTGACGCTGTAGTTCGGGATAAACACCACTTTCAGCTTATCGCCAATCTGTGGATCGTTGTTGATCACTTTCGCTACGTCATTGATCAAATGGATAATGTGCTTCGCCATGTAATAGGCCGAAGCAGCCTTACCGCCAAAGATATTCACTCGTGGAACCCACTTCGCATCTGGATCGGCCTTGATGCGGTTATAGCGGGTGATCACGTGCAACACATTCATCAATTGACGTTTGTATTCGTGAATACGTTTGATTTGCACATCAAACAGCGCCTTCGGATTCACCACCACATTCAATTGTTGGGCGATGTACTCTGCCAGACGCTTTTTGTTCTCCAGTTTCGCCTGATGAACAGCATGATTGACCATCGGAAAATCACAATGCTGTTGCAACTCGTTTAATTGACTCAGATCGGTACGCCAGTTACGACCGAGGTGTTGATCCAGCACGCCTGAAAGCGACGGATTCGCCACCGCCAGCCAGCGACGCGGGGTCACACCGTTGGTAACGTTGGTGAAACGTCCAGGGAAGATCTTCGCAAAGTCAGCAAACAGCGATTGCACCATCAGATTAGAGTGCAGCTCCGATACGCCGTTAACTTTGTGACTGACCACAACAGCCAGCCAGGCCATGCGCACACGACGCCCATTCGATTCATCAATGATCGACGCCCGTCCCAGCAGGTCAGTATCGTTCGGATACTGCTCCTGCAAGGTTTTCAGGAAATAGTCGTTGATTTCAAAGATAATCTGCAAATGGCGCGGCAGAATTTTACCCAGCATATCGACCGGCCAGGTTTCCAGCGCCTCGCTCATCAGCGTGTGGTTGGTGTAGGAGAAGACCTCGCAGCACACTTCAAAAGCGTCGTCCCAGCTAAATTTGTGCTCATCGATCAGCAGACGCATCAGCTCAGGAATCGACAGCACCGGATGGGTGTCGTTGAGGTGAATCGCGATTTTATCCGCCAGATTATCGTAGGTTTTATGCAACTGATAATGGCGACTTAAAATGTCCTGAATGGTCGAAGATACCAGGAAATATTCCTGACGCAAACGCAGTTCACGTCCGGAATAGGTGGAGTCATCCGGGTACAGTACGCGGGATACGTTCTCAGAGTGGTTTTTATCTTCCACTGCCGCGAAGTAGTCACCCTGGTTAAATTTACCAAGATTAATTTCGCTACTGGCTTGAGCACTCCACAGACGCAAAGTGTTGGTCGCGTCAGTATCATAACCGGGGATGATTTGGTCGTAAGCCACGGCCAGAATCTCTTCGGTTTCAATCCAGCGCGTTTTCTTACCTTCTTGCTGAATACGGCCGCCAAAACGCACTTTGTAGCGCGTATTGTGGCGTTTAAATTCCCACGGATTGCCGTACTCCAGCCAGTAGTCCGGAGACTCTTTCTGACTGCCGTTAACGATGTTCTGTTTGAACATACCATAGTCATAACGGATGCCGTAACCGCGCCCCGGCAACCCTAACGTCGCCAGCGAATCCAGGAAGCAGGCGGCCAGACGCCCCAGGCCACCGTTACCGAGACCCGGGTCATTTTCTTCATCAATCAACTCTTCGAGATTTAATCCCATCGACTCCAGCGCACCCTGGACATCGTCATAAATACCTAACGACAGCATGGCGTTGGAGAGAGTACGGCCAATCAAAAACTCCATCGACAGGTAGTAAACCTGGCGAGTTTCTTGCGACAGCTGGGCACGATTCGAACGTAACCAGCGTTCCACGAGACGATCGCGCACAGCAAATAACGTTGCGTTCAGCCATTCATGTTTATTGGCGACGACCGGATCCTTTCCAATCGTAAACATCAGCTTGTAAGCGATAGAGTGCTTAAGAGCTTCTACGCTTAGCGTGGGCGATGAATATGTAAACGGAGCATTCATATAGGCGTTTCCTGAAAACTATTTCAAGCGATAGTAAAGCTCACGGTACGACTTCGCCGCGACCTGCCAGCTAAAATCCATTGCCATAGCCTGACGTTGCACAAACCGCCACAGTGAAGGGCGAGACCACAGAACAAAAGCGCGTCGAATAGCCCGTAACAGCGACCAGGCATTACTATCTTCAAAGACAAACCCACTGGCGACGCCATCTGCAAGGTTCTCAAGAGAACAGTCAGAAACCGTATCAGCAAGCCCACCGGTACGCCGCACCAGTGGCAGCGTGCCGTACTTCAATCCATAAAGTTGCGTTAAGCCGCACGGTTCAAAACGACTGGGAACCAGAATGACGTCCGCGCCGCCCATAATGCGATGCGAAAATGCTTCGTGATAACCAATCTGTACACCAACCTTGCCGGGATGCTCCGCCGCTGCAGCAAGAAAACCTTCCTGCAATACCGGATCGCCCGCGCCGAGCAGTGCCAGTTGTCCGCCCTGTTCCAGAAGACCCGGTAAGGCTTCCAGCACCAAATCCAGTCCTTTCTGGCTGGTCAGACGGCTCACCACTGCAAAAAGCGGCACTTTATCGTCAACCTTAAGCCCCATTGCGATTTGCAACTGGCGCTTATTCTCCGCTTTATCCTCCAATGAATCGCGGGTGTAACGCGAGGCTAAAAGTAAGTCCGTCTCTGGACTCCATATTTTCTCGTCCACGCCGTTCAGTACGCCGGAAAGTCGTCCTTCACGATGACGCTGCTGGAGTAAACCTTCCATACCGTAGGCAAACTGTGGTTCAGTGATCTCACGAGCGTAGGTCGGACTAACCGCTGTAATGTGGTCGGCGTAATACAATCCGGCCTTCAGGAAAGATATTTGCCCGTTGAATTCCAGCCCGTGAACATTAAAGAATGACCATGGCAATTGGATGTCATTCATGTGATGTGCATAAAACATGCCTTGATAGGCCAGGTTGTGTACAGTAAACACCGACTTCGCCGGACGCCCATGTGCCGCCAGATACGCAGGCGCAAGACCCGCATGCCAGTCGTGCGCGTGCACAACATCGGGGCGCCAGAATGGGTCAAGCCCGCTTGCCATCTCCGCTCCAACCCATCCGAGCAGTGCAAAACGCAATACGTTGTCGGTGTAAGCAAATAAGTTGGTATCGTGATACGGGCTTCCGGGACGATCGTAGAGATGCGGTGCATCAATCAGGTAAATGCCAACCCCGTTGTAATGCCCAAACAGCAGCGTGAAATGTCCGGCAAAGGTATCACGGCGAGATACCACCTTTGCATCGGTCACGCCACGGCGAATATCGGGAAATGCAGGCAACAGTACGCGAGCGTCAACGCCGTCTGCGATTTGTGCTGCGGGTAATGCCCCAATAACATCAGCCAGACCGCCGGTTTTAAGCAGCGGGAACATCTCTGAACATACATGTAAAACCTGCATTATCGCTCCTGTTTGTACCCTAACTTCCGTAGCATTTCGCGCGTAACCAGCACAATGCCTTCTTCTGAACGATAGAAACGACGTGCATCCTCTTCTGCATCCTCACCAATCACCATTCCTTCCGGAATGACACAAGCGCGGTCAATGACGCAGCGACGCAGACGGCACGAGCGACCTACCCATACTTCCGGCAGCAATACGGCGGAATCAATGTTGCAGAATGAATTCACGCGAACGCGTGAGAACAGAACGGACTGCACCACCACCGAACCAGAGATCACACAACCGCCGGAAACCAGTGAGTTAAGGGTCATCCCATGGCTACCGGAGCGATCCTGAACGAATTTCGCTGGCGGCAATGATTCATTGTAGGTGCGAATCGGCCAGTTGCGATCGTACATATCCAGTTCCGGCACGACAGAAGCCAGATCCAGGTTCGCTTTCCAGTAAGCCTCCAGTGTCCCAACATCACGCCAGTACGGCTCGGCGTCCGGGTCGGACTGTACACAAGAGAGCGGGAATGGATGCGCATAGGCGAGGCCTGCTTCGGTAATTTTTGGAATCAAATCCTTACCAAAGTCGTGGCTGGAGTTTTCATCACGATCGTCTTCTTCCAGCAATTCATACAGGTACTCTGCATCAAAGACGTAGATCCCCATACTCGCTAAAGATTTGCTCGGATCGTTTGGCATTGACGGCGGGTTAGCCGGTTTTTCAACAAATTCGATAATTTTATCGTTTCCATCAACCGCCATAACGCCAAATGCAGAGGCTTCTTCAATCGGTACAGGCATACAAGCAACGGTGCAACGTGCGCCTTTTTCGACGTGGTCGATAAGCATACGCGAGTAGTCTTGCTTGTAGATATGGTCACCCGCCAGGATCACTACGTACTCCGCTTTATAACGGCGGATAATGTCGAGGTTTTGGGTAACGGCATCTGCCGTACCGCGATACCAGTTCTCCCCTTTCATTCTCTGCTGCGCTGGCAGCAGATCGACAAACTCGTTCATTTCTTCATTGAAGAACGACCAGCCGCGCTGAATATGCTGTACCAGAGTGTGAGACTGGTACTGGGTGATCACGCCCATACGACGGATACCGGAGTTGATACAGTTGGACAGTGCAAAATCGATAATACGGAACTTGCCGCCGAAGTGTACGGCAGGCTTTGCTCGTTTATTGGTTAAATCCTTCAGGCGAGTACCACGTCCCCCCGCCAGAATCAGGGCAACAGACTTCAATGGCAGCTGGCGCGCCAACATTAAGTGATCGTTCTTCTCTAAACTAATCATGACTAACTCCTTTTTTATCATCTCTGGAACACACACAGTCCGTGTGCAGGTCCCGGCCAGACAGCCGTAATCACTGGGTTATCCTCTCCAGCGAATGGGGGAATGGCACGCCACTCCCCAGCAGGTAAAACAATCTCTGTTACCTCAAGCGTGGCGTTTATTGCGATCAAGAAACGATCCGAAAGCAAAATTTGCAGCTGCTTTGGCCCGTTCTGCCACTCATCCGAGCTTAAAGATTGAGCATATCGATTCAGCCAACGGACATTACCGTCGCCTTCTTCCCACCAGCGATCCTCTGCCAAAGCAGGAATGCGCTTGCGCAGATGGATTAACGCGGCGGTAAACGCGGTTAAGCCACTGCTTGCTTGCGACCAGTCCAACCACGTTAGTTGGTTATCCTGACAGTAAGCATTGTTATTGCCATGCTGGCTGTGACCATGTTCGTCACCGGCCAGTAACATCGGCGTACCCTGGGAGAGCAACAACGTTGTTAACAGGGCGTGAATGCTGTCGCGCCGCCGTTCAACCAGATCAAGAGTACCGCCTAACCCTTCTTTACCATGATTGTTACTGTAATTGTTGTTGGTTCCGTCGCGATTTTCTTCTCCGTTTGCTTCATTGTGTTTATGGTTAAAACAAACGCAGTCGCGAAGCGTAAAACCGTCATGCGCTGTGACCAGGTTAATCGCAGCACTCGGCAGACGGCCATTACGTTTAAAAACATCGCTGGAAGCAGCAAAACGTCCGGCAAACTCCCCCAGCGACAGGTTATAGTGCAGCCAGAAGCGCCGGGCGGCATCGCGGAAATGATCGTTCCACTCGGCAAACAACGGCGGGAAATTCCCCACCTGATAGCCGCCAGGCGCGATATCCCACGGTTCGGCAATCAGCTTCACTTGCGAAAGTACCGGGCAATTCTGAATAGCCGTAAACAGAGGCGCATCCTGACGAAACTCCGGCGTTCGCCCCATGACTGTAGCGAGATCGAAGCGGAAGCCATCAACATGACAAGTTTCCACCCAATAGCGTAGACAGGCGCTGGCGTACTCCACCACAGCTGGATGGCTCAAATTGAGCGTATTGCCGCAACCAGTCCAGTTGTGATAATCGCCGTCTTCTCTTATCCAATAATAGCTACGGTTATCGATCCCGCGCAGGGAGAATAACGGGCCGTCGAGATCCAGTTCCGCACTGTGGTTGAGAACGATGTCGAGAATGACCTCAATGCCCGCTTTGTGCAGGGCTTTGACTGCATCGCGGAACTCATCCAACGCCGTGTCGGGCGAGCATGCATACGCCGGATGCAGTGCAAACAGCGCCACCGGGTTGTAACCCCAGTAGTTACTCAACCCCATTCGTTGCAAGCGCGGCTCACTGGCAAATTGCGCGATCGGCAGCAGTTCCAGTGCGGTAATGCCCAACTGTTTTAAATAGTTGATCATCACCGGATGCCCCAGGGCTTTATAGGTTCCACGGATCTCGACCGGGATCTCCGGGTGCAAGTAGGTTAAGCCTTTGACATGGGCTTCATAAATGATGGTACTGCCCCACGACGTGCGCGGCAGGGCATCATCTTCCCAGTCATAGTGATCCACGACCACTACGCATTTCGGCGCAATAGCAGCGTTGTCGCGATAGTCAGGATCACTATGCCCGGCGTGCAGCAGCGGGTTATCTTTAAATTCCCCGACAATTTGCCGCGCGCAAGGATCAATCAACAACTTCGCCGGGTTAAAGCGATGCCCCATGGCGGGTTGCCATGGGCCATGAACGCGGTAACCATAACGCAAACCCGGGCGCGCATCCGGCAGATAACCGTGCCAGATGTCACCACTTCGTCCTGGCAAATCATACCGATGTTCGATGCCCTGAGCGTCAAACACACACAGCTCTACCCGTTCGGCATGAGCGGAGAAGAGCGTGAAGTTAACGCCCTGGCCGTCGTAATGCGCGCCAAGAGGAGCGGGATTGCCAATGGCAAGTTGTGTCATTATCCCTCCCGAACCAGCCAGATAGTGGCCAGCGGCGGTAGCGTAAGGCTTAATGAATGCTGGCGACCGTGGCTGGCGATCTCATCACTGTGTACTGCGCCGCCATTACCGGTATTGCTACCGTGATAGTGCATGGAATCCGTATTGAGGATTTCACGCCATTTACCCGGCTGATTAATGCCAAAGCGATAATCATGGCGCGGCACCGGCGTAAAGTTACTGGCAACGATAATTTCATTACCCTCTTTATCACGGCGAACAAAAATCAGCACCGAACGTTCATGGTCATCCACCACCAGCCATTCAAAGCCATACGCGTCAAAATCCAGCTCGTGCAATGCTTTGTGATAGCGATAAGTGTGGTTCAGATCGCGCACCAGACGTTGGACACCGTGGTGCCAGTTGTCGCCGCCTTCCAGCAGGTGCCAGTCAAGGCTGGCGTCGTGGTTCCACTCACGCCCTTGAGCAAATTCATTGCCCATGAACAGCAGTTTTTTGCCTGGGAACGCCCACATCCAGGCATAGTAGGCTCGCAGATTGGCAAACTTCTGCCATGCATCGCCCGGCATTCTGTCGAGAATCGATTTTTTGCCGTGCACCACTTCGTCGTGCGACAACGGCAGGACGAAGTTTTCAGTGTAGTTGTAGAGCATCCCGAAGGTGAGTTTATCGTGATGGTATTGACGATAAACCGGGTCGAGCTTCATGTAGTCCAGGGTGTCGTGCATCCAGCCGAGGTTCCACTTGTACCAGAAGCCGAGGCCGCCGATATCCTGCGGACGAGAAACGCCAGGGAAGTCAGTAGACTCCTCCGCCATCGTTACCGCGCCAGGAACTTGCTCACCGATAATACGGTTGGTATTGCGTAAAAATTCAATCGCTTCCAGATTCTCGCGTCCACCAAACTCGTTGGGGATCCACTCGCCCTCTTTACGGCTGTAGTCGCGATAAATCATCGACGCCACCGCATCGACACGCAGCGCATCAATACCAAAACGTTCAATCCAGTACAGCGCGTTACCGACAAGGAAGTTACTGACTTCACGGCGACCATAGTTGTAGATCAGCGTGTTCCAGTCCTGATGATAGCCTTCGCGCGGATCGCTGTGTTCATACAGATTTGTTCCGTCAAATTCGGCAAGTGCAAAGTCATCAGTCGGGAAGTGCCCCGGCACCCAGTCAAGAATAACGTTCAAACCGGCTGCGTGTGCGGCATCAATGAAATAGCGGAAGTCATCGCGAGTACCAAAACGGCGAGTTGGCGCGTACAGACCCGTCGGTTGATAGCCCCAACTACCATCGAATGGATGTTCGTTAATTGGCAGCAGTTCGAGATGGGTAAAGCCCATCCATTTAGCGTAAGGCACCAGTTGATCGGCCAGCTCGCGGTAGCTTAACCAGAAGTTGTTGTCGGTGTGACGACGCCAGGAACCCAGATGAACTTCATAGATAGAGATTGGCGCATCAAACTGATTCGCTTTTTTGCGCTCTTCGGTCTGCACGACCTTTTCAGGCAGTCCGCAAATAAGGGAAGCGGTTTCCGGACGCATCTGTGCTTCAAAGGCATAAGGATCAGACTTCAAACGCAGATTGCCATTGGCATCAATCATTTCGTATTTATAGAGCTGACCGTTGTGCGCGCCAGGGATAAACAGTTCCCAGATGCCGCTCTCTTTACGCAGGCGCATCGGATGACGACGACCATCCCAGTAGTTGAATTGCCCAACAACCGAGACTCGGCGGGCATTGGGTGCCCAGACAGAAAAACGCGTGCCGGTAACGCCATCCATGGTATCTGCGTGTGCGCCTAAGGTTTCATACGGGCGCAGGTGAGTACCTTCAGATAACAGCCAGGCATCCATTTCCTGAATTAAAGGGCCAAAACGGTAAGGGTCATCAATAAGATTCTGCTGACCATGCCAGACAACAGCCAACTGATAGCGGAAAAAATTCTTACGTCGTGGAATGACGCCGCTAAAGAATCCACGAGAGTCGAGACACTCCAGTTTAGCGACTTTGCGTCCGGTTTTTGGTTCAATCACCCACACATCGGTGGCGTCAGGTAAAAGGGCACGGACTTCCAGTCCTGCTGTAGTTTTATGCATTCCCAGTACGGAAAATGGGTCTGCAAAATGGCCTGCAATTAGCGCGTTTATCACGTCTCTATCGATACGAACGGACATGCTTGTCTTCCTGTTTTATTGTGTCACCCCATCCAACTGATTTTTGACATCTGGTTGTGACATTTTTTTGACCTGAACGGCGCAGCACTCTGTGCATCCTCTCTGCGTCGTCCTCCCTTCAGGTAAGGCAGTGAATACTCATGTATTCTGCCACCCTTAAAGAATAGCCAATGCTCTATCTAACTCCCGGTAAGTCATGAAACATCTGCGCTTACTCCTGTATTACGCACTAAAAGGGGCGGCATTGCGCCCCAGATTTAATGAATAAAGATTACGCCAGTTGACGAAGCATCCGGCGCAGCGGCTCCGCTGCACCCCACAGCAACTGGTCACCCACGGTAAAGGCTGACAGAAATTCTGGCCCCATATTCAGTTTACGCAGGCGGCCTACAGGCGTGGTCAGCGTGCCAGTAACGGCTGCTGGGGTTAGCTCACGCATAGTGATTTCCCGATCGTTTGGTACGACTTTCGCCCACGGATTGTGAGCCGCCAGCAGTTCTTCCACGGTCGGAATCGATACATCTTTTTTCAATTTGATGGTGAATGCCTGACTATGGCAGCGCAATGCTCCGACACGCACGCATAAACCATCTACCGGAATCACAGAAGATGTGTTGAGGATCTTGTTAGTTTCCGCCTGCCCTTTCCATTCTTCGCGGCTCTGACCGTTATCAAGCTGTTTGTCGATCCACGGAATCAGGCTACCCGCCAGCGGAACACCAAAGTTATCCACCGGCAACTCGCCGCTGCGGGTTAAGGTCGTGACTTTGCGTTCAATATTGAGAATAGCAGAGGACGGGGTTGCGAGTTCATCCGCCACATGACCATACAGTTGGCCCATCTGGGTTAACAACTCCCGCATATGTCGCGCACCACCGCCGGAAGCCGCCTGGTAGGTTGCAACAGAAACCCAATCAACAAGATCATTGGCGAATAAACCGCCTAACGACATCAACATCAGGCTTACGGTACAGTTACCGCCCACAAAAGTCCTGATGCCTTTATTTAATCCGTCAGTAATGACGTCCTGATTGACTGGGTCAAGGATGATGATGGCGTCGTCTTTCATGCGCAGAGACGATGCTGCGTCAATCCAGTAACCTTGCCACCCGTTCTCACGGAGCTTTGGATAGATTTCGTTGGTATAATCGCCGCCCTGACAGGTTACGATGATATCGAGGGCCTGCAGCGCCTCCAGATCAAAGGCATCCTGAAGTGTGCCGGTAGTACCGCCAAAGGACGGTGCAGCCTGACCAGGCTGGGAAGTCGAAAAGAAGACAGGGCGAATGGCGTCGAAGTCGCGCTCTTCAACCATGCGTTGCA
>ERZ1034901.756-NODE-756-length-24557-cov-124.228716_pt1 | contig 24557 bp, 20 predicted proteins | sample MGYA00520628_ERZ1034901 | MGnify/ENA primary metagenome ERZ1034901 (study PRJEB33766, sample SAMN09781783) | gut metagenome | biome: gut microbiome | host: Homo sapiens | place: Madagascar | study: EMG produced TPA metagenomics assembly of the PRJNA485056 data... | reverse complement strand
GCACGGGATCATAGCCCGAACCACCCCAAGGGTTGCATCTCAAGATACGCCATATTGCCAAAGCCAGCCCCTTGAAAGGTCCATGCTTCCGTATGGCTTGCCTGGCATATTCAGAGCAGGTTGGCTGAAAGCGGCATGACGGCGGTGTATAGGGAGTGATGCACTTCTGATAGAACAGGATAGGAAGTACCAACAGCCAGGTCAGTACTTTTACGATTCCATGCCAGACGATATGCAGATACTTCATAGTTTCTCTACCAATCGTTGCAGGTTCTTGTTCATCTTGGCATTCAGCTCAGCCGAATCGTGCAGTTTGCCATCCTGCCAGATGACGGCAAGCAGCAGCTGCTTGTCGGGCATCTGTGCCATACGCTCCATCAGCTCATGCTTCTGGGTGCGGTAAGCCTCACGGATCTGTCTTTTCACCCGATTGCGCTTCACGGCTCTCTTGAAGAATCGCTTCGACACGCTTACCATCAGTTCTACAGAAGCACTCTGCTCATCAGTCTTGTCAACAACAAGATACACCATCTTCAAGGGCCAAGCCGTCATAACATGGGCTTTACCGCTAAAGAGCTGGTCTATGAGCGTCTGCTTGCATAGGTGCTCTCTCTTTCCGAAAGTGTTATCTGTTTCTGTCAACATCATATAGTTTCTTATTTATTGTTTCGCTTCAGATAATCCTTCAGCGCTCCAGTCATGGATGGGAACTCCTTGGTAGGAGCCTCCAAGTCGATGCGAAGACCTTCGTCAGTTACAGTCTTCATGGTTGCCGGACCGAAAGCACCGAGAGCAATCTTGCCCTGCTCAAACTTAGGGAAGTTCTTCTTCAGGGCTTTAACTCCTGTAGGACTGAAGAAAATCATCATATCATAGTCGAACGACTTGATTTCTTCCTCTGTGAAGTCATTGCTTACCGTGCGATACATCACGCACTCAGTATGATTCAGCTTCTTCTCGTCGAGAAGGTTCTTCACATCATCATTGTGCACACTACTCAGTGGAACGAGATATTTCTCTCCTTTATGACGACTCATCTGTGCCATCAATCCGTCGATCTTACCAGTATCACCGAAGAAGACCTTGCGCTTACGATACTGTACATACTTCTGGATATAGAGTGCGATGGTCTCAATAACACAGAAATACTTCATATCCTCAGGAATGGTAATACGCATCTCCTTGGCTAATTTGAAGTAATTGTCCACTGCATGGCGAGATGTAAAAACGACTGCAGTGTAGTCTAACAGATTAATCTTCTGCTGACGGAATTCTTTCGCTGTAAGTCCCTCAACCTTAAAGAATGGGCGGAACACACATTCTACGCCGTACTCCTTCTCGATATCATAGTAAGGAGATTTCTCACTTGCCGGTTTTGGCTGAGAAACTAAAATTTTTTTAATCATCTTGTCTTAAAAGTTTATTTTCAAATAATGACTGATTAATACGAGTCCACCCCAAAGGGCAGACAGAGGTACTACTTCAAGGGCACAAAAGTACAAAAATATCTGCAAAAACAAGCCATTTCTTTTAAAAAAGATAAGATAACTCTTATAAAATGACAGTATTTTCACCAATACGAGTACTATAATGGTATATATCACTGCTACCTGGAGCGATAAGTCGAAGTAAGACAGGAGCATAACTACCGGGAACAGCAGTACTCCCTCACAGGATAACAGGAAGAGATACGCCTTGAGCCATTGTTCATTTTTTTTCTTATCGAAGAATACCAGACCCGCTATGGTATAGAGCAAAGCCTTGATCAGGCAATAGCTCATCACATATCCGGCATAGATACAGATTACCCAATTCTGCTCGATGGTAAACGTATCGCTGATGGATGCCTTCGAGTAGAAGAAGTATCCGAGTGCCACCAGCAGGCAGGTCTGCAATACAAAGAAGAACTGGAAGCGAACCTCCGAACTCGTCTCCGTAATCACCGTAGTTCCCTCTCGCGGAACGCGGAAGAAGGCCTTTGCCTGGCGGAAAACAAAATGCTTCGACTTGGAGAATGCAATACATGCCAACACAAAGCACAAAAGCAGCAACGAGGTGATGAAGTTGTCGCCCGCCACCGTATAAGGCACCGGATCACCCGCCACACCCAGTCTTCCACCTCTTAGCTCAGGATGAAAGAGCGAGTCTTTCGAGAAGAACGACTCACGATAGTATTGTGGCAAGCTCACATCTCTGAAACTCTTGCCAGCCTTATGTCCAGGCAGATGCAGGGTATCGGGCATCCCGCTCCAGTGAGTAATCTCACTGGGTTTGATGTGCGCCCTGATCATGGAATCCTGTTGGGCAGGGGTCGCATTCTTAGGCAGCCAACTCAGCACCTGTTTAGGTGTGAGTTGGCTGCTATGTTTTTGCTGGACAGATTGCTGCTGTAATTCAGCATCAATCTCCAGACCTGTATGTATCGAATCTGCTTGCTGCACCATTCTTTTCTATCGATTTCCTAAGAAACCGCTCTCTTATTGTTATTCGTTCCTTAAAGACCGAAAGCCTTCTTGATTTCATCTACCTTATCGAGCTTCTCCCATGTGAAGAGCTCTACCTTCATGGTCTTTGCTTCGTGATAACGGCTGGTGAAGGTCTTCTCCACTACCTCGTTCTTACGTCCCATGTGTCCGTATGCGGCAGTTTCAAAGAACATTGGCTGGCGCAACTTCAACTGGCGCTCGATAGCCTTTGGACGGAGATCAAACATCTCGGCAATCTTCTTGGCAATCTCGCTGTCGGCCATATTCACATGGCTTCTTCCATAGGTATTTACGTAGATGCTTACAGGCTCTGCCACGCCGATAGCGTAACTTACCTGAACCAACATCTCGTCTGCCACGCCAGCAGCTACCATGTTCTTGGCGATGTAACGGGTTGCATAAGCTGCAGAACGGTCCACCTTACTAGAATCCTTACCAGAGAAGGCACCACCACCATGAGCACCCTTGCCACCGTATGTATCTACGATGATCTTACGGCCGGTAAGACCTGTATCTCCATGAGGACCACCAATCACGAATTTACCGGTAGGGTTTACGAAGTACTTGATGTCATCGTTGAAGAGAGCCAATACCTTGTCGCTCAAGTGAGTCTTTACTCTTGGAATCAGGATATTGATCACATCCTCACGAATCTTTGCCAACATGGCATCATCATCGTCCTCGCCATTTGACTTCTTGATGAAGTCATCGTGCTGGGTAGAAACCACGATGGTATCGATGCGCTGTGGGATATTATCGTCTGAGTACTCGATGGTAACCTGGCTCTTAGAGTCTGGACGGAGATAAGTCATCACCTTACCCTCCTTGCGGATATCAGCAAGCACACGCATGATGAGCTGTGCCAGGTCGAGTGATACAGGCATGTAGTTAGCGGTTTCGTTTGTAGCGTAACCGAACATCATACCCTGGTCGCCAGCACCCTGATTCTCATCCTCCTCACGGCTTACACCGCGGTTGATGTCATCACTCTGCTCGTGGATGGCAGTGAGCACGCCACAAGAGTCACCGTCAAACTGATACTCGCTCTTGGTATAACCTATCTTCTTGATGGTCTTGCGGGCGATAGTCTGCAAGTCAACATATACATTAGAGCGAACCTCGCCCATGATTACTACCTGACCAGTAGTACAGAAACTCTCGATAGCGCAGTGAGCATGGTCATCGTATGCCAGGAACTGATCGAGCAAAGCATCTGAAATCTGGTCGGCCACCTTATCTGGATGTCCTTCAGAAACAGATTCTGATGAAAACAAATATGCCATATTTTTCCTTTCTTTTCTGTTATTAATTGATATTCTTTATTTTGCGGCTGCAAAGTTACGCATTTTTTTTCAGATTCTGCCATATTCAGCCGAAAAATAGAGCAAATACAGCCGAATAATCCTCCTTTTGTAGCTGAATCATAACCATTTATTCTTCCCTGTGCTTGATATTGCGTGGATGATGGTATAAGATGGCATCCCTGAGGTCGGAAGTTTCAATATGCGTATAGATTTCCGTGGTTCCGATGTCCTCGTGTCCCAGCAGTGCCTGAATCACTCTCAGGTCGGCTCCACCCTTGAGCAGAGCGGTGGCAAAACTATGTCTCAGCGTATGGGGCGAAATGGTTTTCTTGATACCCGCATCCTGTGCCGCATTCTTGATCATGATGAGAATCATCACACGGGTAAGATGGGCACCTCTGCGGTTCAGAAAGACATAATCTTCCTCTCCGGGCTTGATCTTCATGAGATTGCGGTCGATGTACCACAGGTGAATTTCCTTCAATGCCCTGTCAGAGATAGGCACCAGCCTTTCCTTCCTTCCCTTTCCCAGAACTCTGATAAACTTATCCTCCTCAAAGATCTGACTGATCTTGAGATTCACCAGTTCCGTAACACGCAGTCCGCAGGAGAAAAGGGTTTCGATGATAGCCTTGTTGCGCTGCCCTTCCCATTTCGAGAGATCGATGGCAGCCTCCAGCATATCCACCTCCTCTACAGAGAGATATTCCGGCAAATGTTCGCCTATCTGCGGCGAAGGCAACAGTTCGGTAGGATCATCCTTGATATAGCCATCGGTCACCAGATAACGGTAGAAGGAACGCACACCACAGAGGATGCGTGCCTGCGAGCGGGCAACGATGCCTTTGTCGTGAAGACTTGCCGAGAAGTTCTCCAGATTTTCCAGCTTCATATCCACCAGTGCCACATCGTTCTGGCGGGCATATTCTATGAGATATTCCAGGTCGTGGCGATATGCCTCAAGCGTATTATACGTATAGTTTCGCTCCAGCTTGAGGTACCTCATATAATTCCTGATGATGTCATTTGCCATTTTCTTATCTAATTTCTTGTCAGTTTCCAATTTTATTATTACCTTTGCATCAGGGTTAGCTATGAGATAGATAACCTATGCATCTGCAAAGATACAAAAAATTAATGATACAGACTTAAAAAATCATGTGATTATGAAGATACAGATTATCAATGGTCCTAATTTGAACCTCCTGGGCGTTCGCGAGCCAGGCATTTATGGCAGCAATTCTTTCGAGAGCTATCTGCCTAAGTTGAAGGCTAAATACCCTGATGTAGAGATAGAATACTATCAGAGCAACATCGAGGGCGAGCTTATCAACAAGTTGCAGGAAGTAGGCTTCACCTACGATGGCGTAGTGCTCAATGCGGGTGCCTACACTCACACCAGCATTGCCTTGCAGGATTGCATCCGCAGCATGAAATGCCCTTGCGTAGAGGTACATATCTCCAATGTGCACAAGCGCGAGGAGTTCCGCCATCACTCTTACATCTCCTGCGCCTGCCTGGGAGTCATCTGTGGCTTCGGTCTGGCTTCCTACGACCTTGCCATCGCAGGAATCTTATCACAAAAGGAAAACGGGGAGTAAGATGACCGAAACAGAATTGATAGACAAATACATCTGCCAACATATTGAGCCAGAGGGAGATTACCTCTATCGTCTCTACCGTGCCACCAATATCCATACCATTCACGGACGTATGGCGAGTGGTCACATCCAGGGCAGATTACTCAAGATGCTGGTTCAGATGATTCGCCCCAAGAATATTCTTGAGGTGGGAACCTTCAGTGGCTACAGCGCCATCTGTCTGGCTCAGGGATTGCAGGAAGGAGGCAAGCTCTATACTTTCGAAATCAATGACGAGATGGAAGATTTCACCCGTCCCTGGATTGAGGGTTCAGATGTTGCCGACAAGATTGATTTCCGTATTGGCGATGCCAACGAAGAAGCACCCAAACTGGGGGTGATGTTTGACCTGGCTTTCGTGGATGGCGACAAGCGCACCTATATCGAGACATACGAGATGGTGATGAAGATTCTGAATCCTGGCGGATATATTCTGGCAGACAATACGCTGTGGGACGGGCACGTCATCGACCCAGCCTACGACCGCGACCATCAGACCAAGGGCATCCGAGCATTCAATGACCTGATTGCCAACGACCCTAGGGTGGAAGTAGTCATCCTGCCGCTGCGCGATGGCTTGACACTCATCAGAAAGAAATAAAAAGAAATAAGCATAAAAAATCCTGCTTGCGTTGATCATACACAAGCAGGATTTTTTATGTTTATTTCTTTCTATTAACTCAAAAGTCTTTTACTCAATGCTCTCACCGGATACCATACGGCAAGCCAGCCCACGGCGATAACCGTTACAAAGATGATGGCTACATCAGAATAGTGAACGCTTACCGGATAGGCATTTACGATGAAGGAGCCCTCGGAGTCGCCCAGTCTTACGAAGCCATACTGCTGCTGCAGCCAGCAGAGCAACAGACCCAGTCCGATACCAATCACCGCACCAATCACTGCAATCATTCTTCCCTCGAAGAGGAAAACACGCGTAATCTGTTTGTCATTGGCACCCAGATTCCGCAACGTCACCACATCGTTCTTCTTGTCGATGATGAGCATCGAGAGCGAACCGATGATGTTGAAACATGCCACTACGAGGATAAAGGTCAGGAAGATGTAAGCCATCAGCTTCTCTATCGACATGATCTTGAAAGTATCTTCCTGCTGCTCAAATCTATCCAGCACCTTATATTTGGTGCCGGCAATCTTCTGCATCTCAGCCTTTACTGCCTGCAGGTCACTACCCTCCTTCAGGCGGATCTCCAGATCAGAAAGCATACCCTGCTGTCCGAAGAGGTTGCGCGCAAAGGCAATGGAGGTGATGATATAATTCTTGTCGTATTTCGACTGCTTGACGGCGAAGAGCACACCCGGAGAATTCAGCGAATCCACCACGAAGCCGGCATCCGGATTCATCATATCCAACTGTCCCTCCTTCTGCGGAGCATAAATCTTCATAAAACCATCCCATTTTGCCCCGATACCCAAGGTCTGTGCCAAACGGATACCCACGGTACCATACTGCAGATTGGCAGCATGGAGCGAGAAACTGCCATCACCATAAAGGATGTCGTTGATATGTGACAACTCAGAGAAGTTGTCGTCCACGCCCTTGATTCTCACCATAGCCTGACGGTCGTCATAGATTGCCAGCGCCTGGTCTTCCACGGTTTCAGTAGCCACATCTACCTGTGGCAGCATACGTATCTGCGTCAATATCGGGTCATCGGCAGGTGCCGTCTTTCCCTCCATCGGCACCACCTTCAACTGCGGGTCGAAGCTCGTAAAGAGCGTAGCCACCAGGTCGTGGAAACCATTAAATACGCTCAGCACGATGACGAGTGCCATCGTAGCCACAGCCACACCAATCACAGAGATGGAGCTGATCACATTGATAACGTGTGTACTCTTCTTGGAAAAGAGATACCTGCGAGCAATAAAGAATGGAAAATTCATTTGTCTTTTTACTTTTTTACTTCTTCAAGAGTTCATCAATGCGCTCCAGATAATCCAGGCTGTCGTCCAGGAAGAAACGGAGCTCAGGAATGATGCGCAACTGATTTCTCACCTTTCTGCCCAGGTCGAAGCGGATAGTCTTCTCGTTGGCATTGATATTCTTCAGAATTTCCTCACCCTTTTCTGATGGGAACACGCTGAGGTAAGCAGTGCAGATGCTAAGATCCGGGCTCACTCTTACCTTAGTAACACTTACCATCACACCATGCATCATGCGGGTCTGTGACTGGAAGATAAGACTCAACTCCTTCTGGAGCAGTCTTGATATACGGTTTTGTCTTGTTTCTTGCATAACTATTAACTATAAACTATTAATTATAAACTATTCAAGGTCCACGTGTGTAACGTCCACCTGCTCATGCAGGAATATCAACGCCGACTCCTTGAATTTCTCCTCACTTTCTGTAGTCAGATACTTGCAGCTACCACCCTTTGTCACCATCTGTTCCATATTCGGATGTCGCTGCAGATAATCCTGCAGACTGTTGGCCACATACTGTCCCTGTGGCACCACTCTCACGCCGTCGGGAAGATTCTTCACGATGCTGCTCATGAGCAGTGGATAATGGGTGCAACCCAGGATGATGGTATCGATGTCCTCATCCATACGCATCAACTGGTCGATGCGCTTCTTGACGAAATAATCAGCACCAGGACTATCTGCCTCGTTAGCCTCTACGATAGCAGCCCAGAGCGGACAAGCCACTCCGCTTACCTGGATATCCGGCCAGAGCTTGCCAATCTCCATCTTGTAGCTCTCGCTCTTGATGGTTCCCTCGGTGGCAAGAATGCCCACGTGGCGACTCTTGGTCAGCGTACCTATCACCTCGGCAGTAGGACGGATGATGCCCAGCACGCGGCGGTCAGGGTCCAGTTCCGGGATGTCTCTCTGCTGGATAGAGCGCAAAGCCTTAGCCGATGCCGTATTGCAACCCAGGATTACCAGATGGCAACCCATGGAAAAAAGCTTCAGCACAGCCTGACGGGTAAACTTATACACCACCTCGAAGGAGCGCGAACCGTATGGCGCACGGGCATTGTCGCCCAGATACATATAGTCGTACTGCGGCAACATCTGGCGCAAGCCATGCAGGATGGTCAAGCCACCATATCCGGAATCAAAGATTCCGATAGGTCCGGGATTAGATGGCAGAATCATTTCAGTTTCTCCTCCAGCACTGCTGTAATATCCTCACCCATTTCTTCACTCAGATAAGGTGTGGCGTTGTTGTCGGTATTGATGATGAAGGCAAATCCCTTCTCCTTGCCAATCTGCTTGGCAGCCTCGTTGATCTGGGCCTTGAGAGGAGCATACGCATCGGTCTCTGCCTGATTCAGGAGTTTGGCAGCCTCAGCCTTGAAGGCGATGTTCTTCTCCATCAATTCACGCAGTTCAGCCTGGCGCTTCTCCAGGATAGTCTTGGCATACGAGCGCTGACCGTCAAGGAATTCCTCATACTTGGTATTAAACTCAGTTTCCACGCGCTTGGTTTCCTCATCATACTTTGCGCGGAGTTCATCCATATTATGCTTGGCTATAGCATAACCAGGCATGGTATGAAAAACCTGCTCAAAGCTGAAGTAGCCAAATCGCAATGCTGGCTGTGCAACGATGGCTGCTGATTGTTCCGCCGGAGTCTGGTTCTGCTGTGCAGAAGCCGAGAGGGCAACAAGAGCGAGCGCCAAAAATAGGAGATTCTTTTTCATAATGCGTGATACCTTATTATATATGATATGAATATACTAGACGATAAATAAGGGCAGGCACTTGTGCCTGCCCTTAGCTTTTTTATAGAAATACTTACGTTTGATTACTTGATCTTAGCCTGTACTTCCTTGGTAACATCTACCACGTTGGCGCCAGTATAGATAGCTGTGCCTTCCTCCATGATGTATGTATAGTTACCAGCCTTACCTACAGCCTCGATAGCTGTACGTACCTTAGCGATGATAGGCTGCATGAGTTCACTGCTCTTCTTCTGCAACTCCTGCTGACCATCCTGGTAAGCCTGCTGAATCTTCTGCTGAAGACCCTGCAATTCTGTTTCCTTCTGCTGCTTGGCAGTAGCATTCATGGTGCTTGCACCCTTCTGGTACTCGTCTGCCTTGCGCTGGAACTCATCCTGCATAGACTTGAGGTCATTCTCCTTCTGCTTCTGGAGAGCTTCCAACTCGCCGTTGGCCTTAGCTACGTCTGGCAAAGACTGCATGATCTGCTGAGTATTTACCTTACCGAACTTCTGTGCCATCATTGTCATTGGTGCGCAAAGCATCAACATTAAAATAAGCTTTTTCATTTCTGTTTATTCTTTTTTAATTATTATTCTTAATTGGTTATGTCGAGGGCGGTGTTTTCCTGCCGTATCCTCTCTTATCGGCTGCAAATATACAATTATTTCTTGAAATAACCTAGATTATTTCCTGGAATAACACTTATTATTTGTTAGAATAGCCTAATTTCTGGAGTACCTCGTTGCTGATGTCTATTTTTGGCGAACCAAAAATGATGCCATTGTTGCTGGCTCTGTCGAGAACAAGCGAGTAGCCGCGCAGGTTGGAAATCTCCTTCACGGCATTGTAAATCTCCTCCTGGATAGGTCCCATCAGTGCCTCGCGCTTCTTGTAAAGCTCTCCCTCGGCACCGAAGTATTTCTTCTTCAGGTCGCTGGCTTCCTTCTCCTTCTGCATAATGGAGTCCTGCTTGGCCTTCTTCTGCTCCTGTGAGAGGAATACTACCTCGTTCTGATAGTTCTTGTACATGGTGCTTGCTTCCAGATTGAGTGCCTCTACCTCGGCCTGCCACTTGCGGCTCACCTGATTCAACTGTTCGTTGGCACGCTCATAAGCTGGGATATTGCGCAGGATGTACTCCATATCCACCAATGCATATTTCTGTGCATGTGCTGAGATGGCTGCTACAGCCATCATCAGCATCAATACTATTTTCTTCATAAAATCCGTCTTTAGAATTCCTGACCCAAGATGAAGTGGAACTGGCTTCCACCCTTCTTATACTGGCTACCGTTCCATACCTTGTCGAAACCGTATGCCCAGTCAATACCCATCAGACCCACCATTGGCAGGAAGATACGCACACCGACACCGGCACTGCGCTTCATGCTGAATGGGTTGAAGTCCTTGGTATCATACCAGGCGTTACCTGCCTCTACGAAGGTCAAACCATAGATAGTGGTATTGCCCAGGAGGAATGGATAACGGAGCTCCAATGAGAAGCGGTCGTATGCATAAGCATAGTAACCGGTGGTACGGCCGTAAGATACGGAACCGTTCTCGTAACCACGGAGTCCGATGGTCTCCTCACCATAATAGGAAGAATAACCGCTCATACCGTCACCACCCACATAGTAGGTCTCGAATGGACTCTTCTTGTACTTGTTGTAAGCACCGAGCAAACCGAGTTCTACACGGGTCATCAATACGAAGCACTTCTGACCCTCTGTAAGTGCGGTATAGGTCTTTGCCTTGAACTTCCACTTGTGATACTCAATCCAGCGGTATTTCTCCTGCTGCTCTGCAGAGTAGGTTGGAGACTGGGAGTTGTTGGCGAGGTTCTTGTAATCCTTGTTGTCGAACGCACTCCATGGTGGAGTAAGGTTGACACTTGCCTCAAACTCTGAACCACGACGTGGGAAAAGCTGGTTGTCGGTTGATGTACGGTTCAATGCGATGGTCAAGTTCAAGTTGTTCGCATTACCGTTGGTCATCAGCATATAGCTCCAGTTCTTCATCATGTAGCGCTGGTAAGCCAACTGCACAGACAAGGTGAAGTAATCATCCGGCCAACGGAGGCGCTTACCCCAACCGAGGCTCACACCCACCATCTGGATGTACTTGTCTGGATCGTAATAATTCTCGTAGTTATTATAGTAACCCGTACCATAACCATACATGTAGCTCATGTAGTTGTTCATGTAGGCACTATTATAATAGTTGCTTGACACGTCGGTACTCTTACTGTAGTATGCACCTACGCTGAACTGGATAGGACGCTTGCCGCCAAACCAGTTGGTAGAGTAGCTTACGTTATAGCTCTGGTAGTAGGTACCGTTGGTCTGTGCACCGATGCTCAGCACCTCACCATCACCGATAGGCATGATGCCACGATGCTCCTTATTCTTGTTGAAGAGGTTTGCCATAGAGAAGTTGTTGAGCTTCAAGCCCACACGTCCGATGACACCCGTCTGACCCCAACCGAGCGAGAACTCAATCTGGTCGTTACTCTTCTGCTCCAGGTTCCAGTTTACATCCACAGTACCGTCCTCGTAGTTAGGCTTTACATCTGGCGAAACCTTCTCAGCATCGAAGTGACCCATGGAAGCCAACTCACGAGCCGAACGCATCAGGGCATCCTTAGAGAAGAGGTCGCCTGGCTTGGTACGGAGCTCACGGCGTACTACGTTCTCATAGAGACGGGTATTACCATTGATACGTACGTGGCTCAGGTAAGCCTGAGGTCCCTCTGTCACGCGCATCTCCAGGTCGATGGAATCGCCGTCGATGTTCACTTCGGCAGGATTGATGTTAGAGAACACGTAGCCATTGTTGTAATAGAGGTTGCCCACAGCATCTTCATCTTCCTGCAATCGCTTGCCCAGGAGTTTCTGGTTATATACATCGCCCTTCTTCATGCCGAGCACGGCATTCAGATAGTCGGTAGCATATACGGTGTTGCCCACCCAGTTGATATTGCGGATAAAGTAGCGCTTACCCTCATCTACCTTGACATATACGTTGACGTGCTTCTCGTCGAAGTTGCTTACGCTGTCTTCCAGGATCTGCGCATCACGATAACCATACTCGTAGTATTTGTCGATGAGTTTCTGCTTGTCTTCCTTCCATCTCTCAGGAGTAAACTTCTTCGATTTGAAGAAAGTAGCAAACTTGCCAGCCTCGTGGGTCTTGGCAAAGGCACCCTTCGAGAAGAGTCCACCCTTGATCTTTCTGTCCGAGAGTTTCTCGTTACCATCGATGGTAATCTGGTGAACCTTGATTTTCTGTTTCTTATCTACGATCACGTCCAGGATTACCTGACCCTTGTTAGCCACATCGTCGCGCTGGTTGATCTGGATTTCAGCATTCTTGAAGCCCTTGTCATCGAAGTATTTCTTGGCAAGGATCTTGGCACGGTCGAGCATATTAGGTGTTACCTGAGTACCCTTAACCATACCGAGCTTCTGCTCCATATCCTCACGCTCGCTTTTCTTCAATCCCACGTAGTGGATGTCAGAGATACGAGGTCTTACCGCGAGATAGATGTGAAGATAAAGTTTTTCACCCACGATAGAGTCGGCAGCGATAGCAACTTTAGAGAAAAGTCCATGTTTCCAATAGCGCTTGACGGCATTGGTAATAGCGTCGCCTGGCACTTCAATCTCTTCTCCCACTGTCAGGCCCGAGATACCAGTGAGCACATAGTCTTCGTATCCTTCCACACCCGACACATTGATACCTCCAAGGGTCAAGGTGCGAGGGGTTCCGGCATACGAGATATCTGGATGTACTATCTTGTCCTGTGCCATAACCTGCACACTCGCCATGATGCCGAATAGCAGGATGAAAATCTTTCTTAGCTTGTTCATTTATACCTTATTATATATATAGTATCTATTTTTCGTCCTTTTTCCCCCTTTTACTTCTCTTCCTCTGCTTCTACCTGAGCCTCGGTCTTGCCAAAACGGCGCTGGCGCGACTGGTAGCTCTCGATAGCCTTATGCAGGCACTCCTCGTTGAAGTCTGGCCAATAGGTATCGCAGAAATACAACTCAGAATAGGCAATCTGCCACAACAGGTAGTTGCTGATACGCAACTCGCCACCTGTACGGATCAGGAGCTCAGGGTCTGGCATGAAGTTGGTCTCCAGGTGCTTCTCGAAGTTCTCCTCGGTAAGCATCTTCTCAACCTCCTCATAGCTGGCGCCATTCTCCATAGCCTCCTTCACGGTTTTCTTCATCGCATTCATGATTTCCCAACGCGAAGAGTAGCTCAGGGCTACCACCATGGTCATGGCATCGTTCTTGGCGGTATGATCCATGGTCTCCTGCAACTTGTCCTGCACAGCCTGTGGCAGACGCTTCAAGTCGCCGATCACGCGGAACCGCACATTGTTCTTCATGAAGATTTCATCCTCCAGAGAAGTCAGCACCAGTCCCATCAGGGCAGAAATCTCGTCGGCAGGACGATTCCAGTTTTCAGTAGAGAAAGTATAGAGAGTAAGGTACTTCACACCGAGGCGAGTACATTCTGATGTAATGCAACGCACTGCGTCAACTCCAGCCTGGTGGCCGTAGCTGCGATCCTTACCTCTTTCTGTTGCCCAGCGTCCATTGCCATCCATGATGATAGCGATGTGCTCAGGTATTCTGTTCATATCCAAGTTGTTCATATCTTATTTCTTAATTAAGAGTTCTTATTCTTCTTTATTACACGTTTTACACTTTGCGCTGAAGCTGTAGGTGAACGAGACTTGCAGCATGGAGTAGCAGTCCTGGTTTTTCCAGAGTCCGCTGCTCTTGATGCCATAAGGGTCTTTCACCCCATCCAGTTCATCGCTCAGCGAGAAATGGATGCTCCAATCTACGCCTACGTTCATCCGTTCGTTTATCTTGTATTTCGCCCCGATGCCCAGAGGCACGTTGGCAGTAAATACATTCTTCTGATCTCCCTTCACAAAGGTGGCTCCCAGACCTCCGAAGATGAAAGGCACCAGCCTCCTGGCTCCTCTGTAGTCCCTGCCTGTGCCGTAGGGCCAGAAGTTGTACTCGAAGACGAGGCTCATATCCACCAGGGTATTGCTGAAGGAGTAGGCTTTCCCATCCAGGTCGGGATAATCGGTCTTCACCTTGTCGTTAGAGCCTTTCAACTTGCCCAGCCCCAGGTTGAACCGCAGATCCTTGTAGGGATCGAAGTTGTATCTTCCCACGATGGCAGCCATCGGCTGCTGATGGGCAAGGATATTGCCGTTCAGGTCGCCCTCGTAGGCAACCAGTCCCACGCCGGCACCTATCTCCATACGATACTGGTAATCGTCCTGTGCCCTCATCACCTGCAACGGCAAGAGGAACAAGACCGGCAGCAACAAGCATTTACACAAGTTTCTCCTCATGTCTATACCTTACGCGATATGAATATGATTGATTCCCGAGGGTCTTATTCGAAGATGGTCTGGTCCTTGATCCAGCCATCCTTGTTGAAGCGGCCCTTCCATACGCTGCCGTTTCTTACTACCCAGTAGAAGTTGTCCTTGTCGCGGCAGAAGCCGAAGCGCTGGGTGGCAGCAGAGAATCCGGCTGGCATGGTTACGAGCGTATCAACACCCCATGTCAGTCCGTTGTTCTTGCTCTTATACCATTTGCCGTTGCTGCCGAGAGCTACGAAACCGGAATCAGCACCGCAAACGAGCACCTGATCCATCATTGGCATCTTGCCACTCTGGTAAGCATCATATTCTATATAGTTCCATGCGCTTTCTGAAGCATTGGCAGAGTAATCAGCCACATGATTCCAGAGTGTAGCGATGGTATCGCCATAGCTTGCATCACGGGTACCGAGCAGGAGAACATTCTCTACATTCTTCACAGAAGCGATGGTAGAAACATTCATGCTCAGGTTCTGGGTAGGCAGGAGTGAGAGGTCAGCATCCATCTTCTGGGCAGCCCAGGTTGCGCCATTGTCCTTAGACACGGCGATGCCTGTAGCGGTGAAGGCATAGAGATACTTGCTGCTGGCACCTACCAACTGCTTGAGCTGGCTGTCCTCGCTTACCAGACTCCAGGTTGCAGCATCGGCAGAAGCATACACCTTGCCATCAGAGAGGATGTAGAGCTGATTGCCCATCTGCACGGCGTTCTGATAATCGGCAGCTGCGAAAGTCTGGTTGGCTGTTACCTCAGCCCAGTTGTTACCGTCGCTTGCTGCACTCTTGTATATCTTCATTCCCCCGAGGGTCTTGCCGAATACATAGATATGGCTTCCCAGGGCAAGCACCTTCAAGTCGCTGAGTGCTGCGAGCTGCTCATTGAGTTGAGCCTTGGCTTGCCAGTTGAACTCATTGCCTTCCTGCTGATGCACGTTCACCTTTACGGTGTAAGTAACGTAGGCATTGAGCGAGTTGTTATATACACGAACCATTCGTGGCTGAGAGAAGTCGATGGAATCGGTGCTGGAATAATACGTTGCCGAGTCGATCTTCTCAGGGCAATTCTTGTGCATGATGAAGATAGGGCTGCTGTTCTTGCTGCTGATGGTAGCCAATACGGCAGCGGTCCTTGTCTTGGTAGGCAAGGAATCTACGTTATAGATATGGCGGGTAGCCTGATCTATATAAAAATTATAGTTAGCTCCATTCACTTTATCAGCGATCAGAGTATCCTTGCCTGCAGTAGTCTTCGTGTATCTACCGAGCTTTCCCAAAGAGAAACTCGTGATGGCTGTATCATTTGTATATTCTACTACCGTCTCGTCGCTGTTCAAGCATGAAGAGAGCGACAAAGTAGCTGCAACAAGTGCTATAAAAGCTAAAAATTTACTTTTCATTCTATCCAATTTTTCTTTTTAGCTGCAAATTTACGGAGAATTCTTTAAAAAATCGCCCTTTTCTCCTTGATTATTATGCAATTTATTGATTTTAGGGGCATTTTTTAAGTTTTTTAGTGATTAAAGGGGGAAATACGCCTCGAATTTGCCAGTTTTACTAACATATTCGAGGCATATTTAAAGTAATATCTATTTATAATGATAAACAAAGCGTTCTAATTGTTGATAATCCATGTTCTTAATCGAGTTTAACCTATTACCAGAATCATAACCATAATTCATTGTATTGCCAAATGGATTTGTTATACTTTCAATACCAACCATTGGTAGATGTGTGTACATAGATACCGAAGCCGCGCTTAAACGTCCGTTTAATATCGGTGCAAGAAATGTCTTCACTTCATTAGCAGACGGCATCAGTATGCGTCCAAACCTTTGCACCACATCATCACCACCTAAAAAAGAATAAACTTTCGAATAACAAGAATTCTGTATCTCAGCAATAGGGAATTGCCCCCCATATCCCCAAACATAAACTACAGGGATACCTCTTTCTGTATATTGCACAAGATTTCCTTTTTCGTCATACTTATCAAAAGTCTTAACCTTATAATAAGAAGATTGATATGTCCCCAACGGCAAAGGCTGCGTCACGCTTAGCTTATATGCCGCCTTCGGTAAAAACATACCTAATGTGTCTATACATTCTTTTTTCTGTCCATTTACCACATAGCCATTCTTTAATCCGAGAATCTCCATAGGCTCATTCAAGACGTTCTTGTTAACCATTGCTTTACAAACTGTATTTTGAAAATCGCCAGGATACCTTACTAGTGTTTGATAGTTATCTCCGTCCAACGTTTTTGTGATTTGGGCTAACAAGCCACAAGAATTATACACAAAATTCTCTACTGTAGATATTTCATCACCCCCATCATTATAAGTTAAAGCTTCTTGTTTACGGCTAATTTGCGGCCATTGAACTTTATAATAATAATTAAGGACGTTACCGGTGCTGAAATCACCGACTCTATCTATAAAAGCATAAACGTAGTCACTAGAAGTTTCCTTGTATTCATATTTTTCTATTTTCATCAAGTGATCAGCACATCTGTATTCCACTTTTGCAGGTAAACCATTTGTATAATTTATAATAACAGGAGATTCAACAAAACTGTCATCAAACATTTCATTCTCCTGTTCGTTAATAAAATAGTGAGTAATCTGAGAAGGGTTATCTTCTCCTTCAACATTCTCCTCAACCCAATCATAACCAACATAATACCCACCATTAAAAGTTGAAAGAGGAGCTTTCGACTCAGATACTTGCACCAAGCACTGTTCTCTAGTAGCTCCAGTAGTACCATCCCCGACTCTATTACCATAATAATAAAGAACTGGCTCCGTCAAATAGGTTCCTAAAGAATAACTATAAGTTTTGGTAACAGCATCCGACTTTATCTTGGCAATTCGCAATCCGGCCCCACTCTCCGCATTCAAAGAGCGAGATTTTCTTATAGGAGATTGATAATCTAAAACTATCATCCAATCTGCCAAAACATCTTTTGGTGGTCTATATGCATGAAACTCATAAGTTCCTGGTTCCAATGTATACCCACGCGACACTAATGGTAATTCATCTCCTTCTCCATCATAGTTTGTTGTGCTACCAACCTCTTTTAAATAAACGGAAGGGCACACATTCGTAAAGTATCTCTTTTGTGTCGGAGAAATTTGATATAACTCTCCCAAAGAATCCCGATAATATACATAGTCCGGATCACGTAATGTAGGGTTTGTATTTTCGACTCTACCTGTTATTGTTATTTTCGTTTTAACCGGAAGTTCAAATCTCCATAACGTATCTGAAGGAAAACCAGGATATTCTCCAATTGAATAATTATTATATACACAGATATTCTCTGTTCGCGAGGTGACCCATTGAGTCTCTTCTGGATTTGTAACAATTCCATTTCCCAAATCGTTATTTGTACGATTTCCAAAGGTTGTACCAAAATTATTAAGTTCATACTCAAACTCACTTTTTCCCCCAGTTGGGTATTGTATCCCTTTCAAGGTACCTACCACAGACTTATCAAAATTTGCAGATTTAGTCACTCCTTTGAATTTCTCAACACCAGTAAAAACACCGACACAATAGTTGTCACCATAGTCTCGTCCATTAGGGTATCCCCAGTAGTCTACATTTTTAGAGTTCTTTGCTGGCATATCACCTCCATAATATTCAAAAACATAATCATTGGGTATTCCATTCATAGACAATGCATCTAGCCGAAGCCGTTTAAATACATAATCATAATCATTGTCTATGTCTTCATTAAAATAAGAATATCGGAAAGACACCGACTTAACCATATCCCCATTTTGGTTATATACAGTCATTTTGCTCAAATATTTTGCATTCCCTTTGATGTCTTCTCGGTTTCCAGCAGAGAATTCTACCCTACCAAAATCCCATGTGATATTTTTTAAGCGCAAAGCTTTATTCACAACTTTAGAACGAGTATACAATTTATTAGCACCTCGTGAACTATTATATACCTCACAAGACTCTTGCGTTGGCAATTCTTGGTTTTCAGTTTCATACGTAAAATTTATAACCCTATTCTTATTGGTTATAATCTTAGTGACACACCAGCAAGAAGTATAAGGGTAAGGATCTACAGGTCCTGGTTCCATAACCTCCTCATATCCGATACGAATAGGAGTCCATTCTACAAAATTTGACGTTTTATCATCAAACTTATTTTGGGGATTAGTTGCATTACAATTTAGAGGTTTATTGGCTATGTAAAGTTTTGTTTCTTCTTCATCATTAAAAACATATTGGTTTCCCTTTGAATCATATACAACCAACTGCACCCTTGCAGGTCGCCCGACCCTATTCACAACAACTTTAAGATTATGTTCTTTATTAAAGAGAACTGGCTGCTTGTTCTTGTCAAATATAAACTTACCATTACAAGACGGCAAATTATAAAAGAACAAATCTGGTTCTGAATCTGTAGTTAGGCAACGTTCGATTGCAACCCAAGCATAAGGATCGTTTCTTCCCACCATTTTATACAAGCTCTCATTGGCACAAGAAAAAGTTGGGCCGTCATACCATCCTGTTGTACAATATGGATAATACCTATCCCAACCATTTTCCAAGAAATCATCTACATGCTTTATTGTTCGGCTTATCCTAGCACCAACATCGAGCATCCACCCTAAGCCTACCCAAGAAGCCTCTTGATCTGCCCGAATTCCCGATGCATGATATTTAAGATTCAGGGGGAGTTGGAATCCATCGACTTCTAAGGTATATAATGGTATATTAATATTCGGAACACCAGTATATAACGACACAGGATAATCAACATCTACTGCCATAGATGCCGACTCTGGTGACATTACGCTAACATGTGGGTAAGCGATATCTGGACTTTGAGCAAAACCGATCTCTTGTATAACACATAGAATCGATAACATTAAAAACTTCTTCATATATTTCACTTTTAATTTTTACACTTAGAGTTCTATTACATCAATTAATTGCAACAACTATAGGGATTACAACATTGGTTATCTCTCGGAACCCAACCCTTTTTTCCTCTATCATCAATATAAAGCCAACCATCCCTTGCACCAGTAACCCGATACATTTCTCCCCATATGGGACTAACGACACTGTCACATACTACAGACCCCAAAAAAGGTTTCGAACATAAATTTACAACAGAGTCTGCATCTTGACAAAGATAAATACCCAATGCGTCTTGCCTTATCCACCCAAAATGTTCCTTATTACTTTCCAAATGAGAAACATTCACTAAGGCAAAACTATCTTTAAATTCGTAAATATCCAAAAACACATAATCATCATTAATAGTATCATTCATCACAGAATCTACCACATTTCTATTAGGAATATTATAAAGATATTCCCAACTTTGTCTACCTTGCAAAAGACAACTACCTAAAATAGTTAATACAAATAATAAAAGCATAATTATTTCCTCTTTAAGTCCAACAAAAAACTATTTACCTTAGAAAGTTGTTTATTGAATTTATTCCAATGGGCTGGACTCACCAACAAACACCCCTCAGAGACACCATGCCAAACTCCATTTTTTAGGAATTCCCCTGCAAAGCCATTCCAATTAGACCTATGAATAAACACTCCGTCTAAGTAAGCCGGGGTTCTGCTTGGATGCTTTGGATTAAACCCAGACCATTCTGGCACACGACCTCTCCCATTTAATGCCCATACTGAGCCAAAAGGACCTGGACGAGAAACTTTCTGAACCAAATAGTTTCCATCTTTAACAACGCCAAATCGACTCGGATTACTGGACATCGTAAAGCCCTTATAGTGTTGAACATCATCTGCACCATTTGGACCATAAACATTTACATCTGCCAATAAGGCATCTTCCGACAACATATTACCATCTTTGCTCAATCTTTCATTATAAGAACCTTTATACTCAACTACAGCCTCATAACCTTGTAAGACAATTTCCTTGCCCTTAGAATCAAATTGCCCTGTTCTATATACATTTTCATTTCTCCAATTCCATGTTGGCTCATTATTCTCATCTTGAGCATAATAAAACCAATACATGCCTAGTACTTCCTTCATACATATAGGATTCCCCCCACAATAATCATAAGGATTCAAATGATAGTAATCCTCACACAGTTTATCCATTCTATCCCAGCTGACCTTTGCAGCATCATAAAGGCGCTCACCATAATCGTACCAATCCAATCCATGCATGCGTTCAAGTTCCTTGCCATTATACTTATACCCCTGCAAGTCGGCATTATAGCAAGCATCACCATAGATACCGCCAAACGGATAATAGTGAAGGGATTGTTCCAAAATGCCATTTTCATTAACCATCGTACGGATACTACCTAAATGGTCTCTTGTAAAATAATGGCAAAGGTTGTCTACCAATGAATAATACCCACCATCAAAGAGTATCTTTGCCGCAGAGCCTTGCTCGTAAATGACGTTACCCACATAATCTTTCTGCGAAACAATGGATGACTGTGTTGAGCCCAAATTCTCTTTTTCTAAAGGAGATAATGTTGTAGATAATCCTGTCTGATGTTGTACGCTCAACTTCTCGCCCATACTAGAATAGCAGAAGTTCGTACCATTTCCATTTTTATAGGAGATGGACTTAGGATAGCCCAGATTATCGTATGAAATACTGGTTATCCCCTTGTTTGGATCTGACACCAATCCTCCATTGGCATCATAAGCATACTCGTCTGTAGAGATTTGCTTAAAATCAAAAGAACCAGCATACAACAAGCGACCAGCTTTATCCGTAATGGAACGAATTTGATTGCCATCCACATTGTAACTCAAATCATCTATAAGCCCATAGCTGCCTGCGTTTCCCTTGCCATAACGTTGCAACGACAAGATAGAGCTATTTTTATCGTAAACGGACACCGATTCCGTATAGCGATTACGATTGTTCTTCAGAGTTGTGCTTTCCCCATATACAGCAGAAGTGAGCCGATTATTATCATCATAGGAATATGCATAGCCACGAACAATGCCATCGTTCGCATTCTTCCAAATCTGGCAACTAATATTTCCGTTATAGCATGGAGAGGATACCTCTGAGTCCGCATAATATAACTTTTCAGAGAACGTGTTGTCCTCTATAAGGGTCACCCATCCTCTTACATTATATTCGTATTCTATGGCACCAACCTTGTCGCCCCTTTTTACATTCTTCAATCGCCCTACCTCATCATAGGTATTCTCCATTATAACCTTTGATTCATTAGATGGAGCAACGAGCTCTATCTTCTTCAACTTGTCATTGTATGGGTGATATGTATTCTTCAACTTGTATGTCAAAGATTGAGAGCCACGCATCACCACATAGTTAGCTTCCAAGGGCTGTCCTGTAAAAGAGTATGCTGAAGACTTGCTCACTACTGTTTGATTCGGATATTCAACATACTCATTTACTGCCTGGCCTCTCTTGTCATAATAAACAACATGACACAATGCTGTACCTTGTGAGGTAAAGGCAATGGAACCTGTTTCTAATCCGATAGGTGCTTCCAATGTACCCCTTTCTAAAATAGACTTATTCAACTCGGAAAAACATGGCAATTGTAGAAACGAGTAAGAATCATAATAGCTCACAATTTCCAACTGACCAGAACTAACTCCTGTTTTTATCGGGACATAACCAACACCTAAGAAAGAAGCAGAGGTAGACATCTGTACCTTTGCATGTGCACAAGTCAAGTCACAAGACGAGGACACGCCTTGCACTACAATACGTCCTAAACCATCATACAGATAAAATCTCACTAGCTTTTGAGCACGAAGTACACCATCCTGCTCATAAATTAGCCTATCGTTGTCATCATACCAATACTGCATATATTGTGTTCCAGGCAATCGTTTCCACACACAACGTCCCCTTCCGTCATAACGATATTCATAGGCGGAAGCCTCCAAGTCTTCATCATCTTGATAGTTAGGAGACAAGACAAAACGTAGGTTGCCCAAATCATCATAGACAAAATAAGTATCGACATCAGAAGCACGGCGTTCCAAAATCTTTTGCCCCAACCGATTTTTGTAGATGGCAAACAATTTACCATCCTCATCCTTTGTTATTTCGGTATGAAGTGTACCTGGGGCATATTCTCCGTTCTCCAAAAGTCTACCATTCGAGGCGGTTGGAATGTAACGTTTGACGCTTTCATTATTGACACCATACTCTTTAGAAACATCCCGACTATTATTCTGCCATAAGTCACCACCACCGAAATTCGTCATTTCTCGCTGCAACACATCGTAGTTCTTACTTGTATAGGCAAAATTATCGCCATAAAAACTTCGAGAAGAAGCACAAAGTCCACTTTCAGACAAAAAAGAGGGTGAACTACCTATTGCTGTTGGGAAATATGTACAAGAAGGACGACCACAAGCATCATAAAGAGTCATAGTCGACACATAAGAGCCTGACGTACCGAGAGAATTAGTAACCTCTCGGCTTGGGCGTCCGATACCATCAAGATATGACACAGTTGTATTTTGGCTTGTACCCAAAGCATTAAGCATCACCTCATGTAATATATAATTGTGACTTGCATCTTGAGCAAACATTTCATGGCTGAAAACAAGTAGAGCCATTAACATTAAGTATTTATTTATCTCCTCCATACATAGCAACATTTAGTTATTTATTATTCTAGAATAGCTTTTACCCATCACATTCAAATAGACAACATATCTACCTGCAGGATAAGAACCCAAATTAACATTTATACTTTGTAAGATATTAGCTCTTGTCTCAACATCTCTTGAAACATAAAGCATTCCCGAAACATTGGCAACAAGAACTTTCACATTACCATCTCCTCTAAGCATAAAGCTCACATTCAATTTTTTATCTGTACAAGACACATCGTATTTTGACAACATATCATCTTGCTCAAAATCTTTTGCACCAATACTGTTCCATCCTAGCGATTCTTGATTGCCCTTGATTGAAGAAACAAAAGGCTCCACTTCAAAATAAAACATTCCTTTCGACTCGGACACAATAGTTCCTTGTTGAAGTATCTTTTTCTCCCTACTCACAAATATAGGTAAATCAAAGCCATAGGCATAATAAAAATCAGCGTTATCCACAACATTGAGCATACTGCTTTCTTTTGATACAAACTTCGCCCAATAGGCATCCTTGCGATTCACAACATATACATGCTTAAGCGTGTCTAAAGATGGCAAAAGGATATTAATCCCATCTTCTTTTTCAAAGGAAACACGTCCTGATATTTTCAAAGAATCCCTACCACAATACAAGGCATCTGCTTCATAATTTTGCTCTACACTACTTGGCCAATTTGTTCGTTTTATCACAGATAACCTAGGAATTACATATTTTATCTTCAATAAAGGATTCTCTTCCCTATAACAAGACAACATTCCATCACCTACAATATACCATCGCAATTCATTGTCAAATATTCCAAGATATAGAGAATCTGATTCTGAATGAAAACCAGCACAAATAGGCGTACCTTCAAATTCCATGTTACGCAAATCAAGTTCTTTATCTACCTCGATTACATTTTTAGAAAAGGCAACTTGTTTATATGCAATATTTTCCGTATCTTGAAGATACAGAAATTTTTCAGCATTACTGACTTGGCTCATACATTTAGTACTGCTCAGTAAAACTAGCAATACTAACATAAAATGGCGGAGACCTATAGACCTACAAATCATAAGCAGACAAATTTAGGTTATATATTTTGCAAATTAAATAAAAAAATGAATACGTTCCAAACTGTTACTTGAAAAATTAAAATATATTAACCCAAAATTCCCGATATTAATATTAATTTTCAAAGATGTAGATAAAAACGAAGAAATCCCGCCTCTCTTACGAGAAACGGGATTCCATATTTAGTCTTTATTCGAAATGTCGAATTAGAGCTGTGGACCAGCAGCAACGAGAGCCTTACCAGCCTCATTGTTTGTGTACTTAGCGAAGTTCTTGATGAAACGAGCAGCCAAATCCTTAGCCTTCTCCTCCCACTGAGAA
>ERZ1034901.754-NODE-754-length-24605-cov-7.964684_pt1 | contig 24605 bp, 19 predicted proteins | sample MGYA00520628_ERZ1034901 | MGnify/ENA primary metagenome ERZ1034901 (study PRJEB33766, sample SAMN09781783) | gut metagenome | biome: gut microbiome | host: Homo sapiens | place: Madagascar | study: EMG produced TPA metagenomics assembly of the PRJNA485056 data set... | reverse complement strand
TTGGCGAACAGGACTGGAAAGGCAATCTGGATATCCCTAACATTGTGATGATCGGGCTGGCAAAGGAGATTCCGCCAAAGGAAGAACAATATGAATTGCATCGATTGCTTGGAACGCTATTGTCACAGACAATGACGGCAGAACAAAAATTAAAGCTTATGAAACAGGAGTATAACATACCGGTAGACAGAAATGGTATAAAGGAAGAGGTGAGCGTTATGTGTAATCTGAGTGAAGGCGTAGAAGAGATGGGATATGCCAAGGGCGAAGCCGCTGGAATAGTCAAGGGTGAAGCACAAGGCAAGGTTATTGGAAGAACGGAAGAAAGAGCCGATATTATCCTGAAAATGCATAAGAAAGGCTACTCCTTAGAGCAGATCATGGATGTAACCGATATGAGCGAAGCTGAAATTAAGGCAATTATAGGATAAAGATATAGGCAGAACAGGTAACATGTATATTTTAGTAGAAGGATAATGCTGCATTTGAAAAGATGGGTGTCAGGTATAAATAGAATTTTGTTTATTTGTACCTGGCACTTGTTTAGTTATCTGCTGCCTGCTTTATTCTTTGTTTTTCTTCCTTGCATTTAGACATAAAACGTGGCATTATCATAGTTGAGTTTTAAGGAGGATAAGAAAATGCAGTTATCAGATTTTTACTATGATCTGCCTCAGGAGTTGATCGCACAGGACCCACTCTTAAAGCGTGATAATTCGAGATTAATGGTTTTAAACAGAGAAGAAGGAACCATCGAACATAAACATTTTTATGATGTAATATCATATCTGAAAGAAGGCGATTGTCTGGTTATTAATGATACAAAGGTGATTCCTGCCAGACTGATCGGCGAGAAAGAAGGAACCGGGGCAGCTATCGAGGTACTGTTATTGAAGCGCTTGGATGACTGTACCTGGGAGACACTTGTAAAACCGGGAAAGAAAGCCAGAGTTGGTGCAAGGATCATCTTTGGTGGCGGTAAACTGGTTGGTGAAGTCATTGATATTGTGGAAGAAGGAAATCGTATCGTTCGGTTTGAATATGAGGGAATCTTTGAGGAGATTTTGGATGAACTTGGACAGATGCCGCTTCCACCATATATCACACATAAACTGGAAGACAAGAACCGTTATCAGACGGTCTATGCAGAGCATGAAGGTTCTGCGGCAGCACCGACAGCCGGACTTCATTTCACAAAGGAACTTCTAGAGGAGATCAAGACCAAAGGCATCAAGATCGCACATGTGACGCTTCATGTCGGACTTGGAACATTCCGTCCGGTAAAAGAGGATAACATTCTGGATCATCATATGCATTCGGAATTCTATGTGATAGATGAGAAAGCAGCAGAAACGATCAATGAGACAAAGAAAAATGGTGGTCGAATTATTGCAGTCGGAACGACTAGTACGAGAACACTGGAAACAGTAGCCGATGAGAACGGCATGCTTCGGGCTTGCAGTGGCTGGACAGATATCTTTATCTATCCGGGCTATAAGTTCAAAGCCATTGATGGACTAATCACGAACTTCCATCTGCCGGAATCCACGTTGTTGATGCTGGTATCAGCACTTTACAGCCGTGAGAAGATTCTTGAAGCCTACAAGGTAGCAGTGGAAGAACGCTATCGTTTTTTCTCCTTCGGCGATGCCATGTTGATTCTGTAAAATACCTTGCGTTCATCTGGTTGATATTTAGTTATGACCTGAGCTGCATATAAATACTGCCGGGATTGTTATATACAAAGACAAGTATATTTTCTATTCGGTTCGCACGAATTGTCAGCACCAAGCCCATGTTTGAACTTGCAAAGCTAAGAGATGCTGATAGTCAAATTGAATGAGCGAATTATTATTAAGCTGGAACAAAGAGAAGAAAATAAGAAAGCCCTGGCACTGTTATGAAACAAGCCTTGTCCGAGGCTGGTACTTAGGCTGCGTATTGTGCAGCCTTATGTACCACTGCACGAGGACTAGAACGGAAGTGTCTTGTGTAATAACAGTGCCAGGGCTTTTTTATTTATAAAAACTATATCCTGCTTAATAATGATTCGCTTATTCCTGTTTACTTCAGCCCGGCGAGATCCTGATAGAAGGTCGGGTAGGAGATGTTTACGCAGTCGCTGCCAAGAATCTCTGTGTCGCCGTCGGCGTTAAGTCCGGCAATGGCAAAGCTCATGGCGATGCGGTGGTCGAGGTGGCTGTCGATGACAGCGCCGTGAAGCGGCTTGCCGCCATGGATGATCATGCCATCATCGGTAGCGCTAATATCTGCGCCCATAGCGGAAAGGTTCTTCACCATAACATCGATCCGGTTTGATTCCTTCACCTTCAGTTCCTGTGCATCTTTGATAACGGTTTGTCCCTTTGCAAAGCATGCCATGATGGCGATGATCGGAATCTCGTCGATCAGCTTCGGAATCAGGGAGCCTTCGATCACACAGCCTTTTAAATCTGAGGTCTGTACTGTGATGTCTGCAGCAGGTTCGCCCGGCTGATCCAGTCGGTCGTAGGTGATCGTACCGCCCATCATTTTTACAACTTCTAATATTCCATCACGGGTATTGTTGATACCCACATTCTTGATCGTGATACAGGAATCCGGTGTGATAAGACCGGCTGCGATAAAGTAAGCCGCCGAGGAGATGTCTCCCGGGATCATGATCTTCTGACCGTATAATTTATCCGCAGGTTTTACAATTGCGGTTGTGCCGGAGGTCTTGATATCGACACCGAAAGCATCAAACATCAGCTCCGTATGATTTCTGGATACATATGGTTCGGTTACACTGGTTTCGCCGTCGGCATACAGACCGGCAAGAAGAATACAAGATTTGACTTGTGCCGAAGCAACCGGTGAATTGTAGTGGATGCCATGTAATGGCTTTCCGGTGATCAGAAGCGGCGCACAGTCATTTCCATTTTCACTGACGATATCAGCGCCCATCAGAGAGAGCGGGGTCATGATTCGTTTCATTGGGCGGCGGCAGATCGATGCATCACCAATCACGCGGCTCTTGAAATTCTGTGCCGCAAGAATTCCGGACATCAGTCTGGTAGTTGTTCCGCTGTTGCCAACATCGAGTGTTTCTTTCGGAGTCTGCAAACCATGAAGCCCTTTACCGTGAATGATAACGGTATCCCCATTGTGGTCGATCGTTACACCCATTTCACGGAAGCAGTTCATGGAAGAAATACAGTCTGCACCGTTTAAGAATCCGTGTACTTCGGTTATACCATCTGCCAGTGATCCAAGCATGATCGAACGGTGGGAGATGGATTTATCTCCGGGAATCGTAAGGACCCCTTTTAATCCTGTTCTTCTGGAAAATATCATAATGTATTACCTGTCTGGACGCGATATCGTCCATTTCCTTTTTATGTTGTCTTATCTGTTATATAAACGGTATCCGGCATCTGCAAGAAGGTCAAATGCTTTCCGGCATGCATCCGTATCGTAGAAGGATAAACGTAGAACGCCTTCCTCGTCTTCACGATTATGGGAGATTCCGAAGTTCTTCAGATTGATGCCTGCATCAGCAAGCAGTACCGTAACCTTTGCCAGAGCACCCGGTTCATCCGGGATATCGACAAAGAGTTCATACTGCATACGGATAACACCGCTTGTATTGTTCGGGATTGAATCCCGATATTCTCTGGATGACTCAAAGAAAGCATTGATGTCTTTTGCGTCATTTCTTTCAATATCATAAATCATTTTATTTAGAAGCTCAATATATTCCTTTAATCCATTCACGATGTTCTTCGGATTGCTGAGTAGAATGTGCTCCCAGACTACCGGGTTTGAGGATGCGATTCGTGTGATATCTTTAAAACCTCCGGCTGCCAGAGATTTAAAGATTCCGTCCGGGGAATCGGCATGCCGTACCAGATTGACCAGAGATGCGGCGATCACATGCGGTACATGACTGATATAGGAAGTGATCTTATCGTGTTCATCCGGGGAATACCGGATCGGGATAGCACCCAGGTCGCCGATAAATGTCATGAATTCCTCCACGCGGTCTGCCGGAGCGTCCGGAGATGGGGTGATGAAATAATAAGCATTCTCGATCAGACGGTCGGTTGCTGCATCGTAGCCGGAGCGCTCGGATCCGACCATTGGATGACCGCCGATAAAATGAGAACCAAGTCCCAGTTCCTTTACAGCATCGTAGATGTCGGATTTGACACTGCCGACATCAGACAGGATACAGGAATCAGAGATCAGTGGTTTTAAAGTTTTCAGATATTCTATATTATAATGAACCGGCGCACACAGAAAGACATAATCACAGTCTGCGATGTCGCTGATATTTGTTGTATAATGATCTAAGGTGCCATCCGCCTGCGCTTCTTTTAAGGTTACAGTGTTGACATCATAGCCGATGATTGTATAGTTTGGGAAAATACGGTGAATAGATTTTGCCACCGATCCACCGATCAGCCCAAGACCGATAAAACCAATTTTAAATGCATTCATAGCTGTTTCTCCTTTTTAGGGTTTAACGCGTTAAAGCGTGTAACAACATTATATACACATAAAATCAAAATAGCAAGAAAAACTAAAAAGGTGTACAATAGAAATCAAAGTAAAAAGACAGGAGAACAGAGCATATGGAAGAAAGAAAAACAGAAGTTGATCTCATATCAGAAAAGCCGGAACAGACAGGCTTGTTAAAATATATGTTAGAAAAAGGAATTACCCAATTCCATGTTGTAAAGCATGGAGAGGAATATCTGAAAGAACACGGATTTTCCGAGCTTAAGTTAAAGGACAAATGGCAGCTTCAGGCAGGAGCAGATTATTATGTCAGACCATACAGTTCTGTTATGATCGCATTTCATCTGCCGAAGCAGCTGCAGCATATCCGTATAGCGACCAGTCATACGGATTTTCCGATGCTGAAGTTAAAGCCGTCAGCCGATATGGAAAAGGGCGGATATCATATGTTGAATATAGAGACGTATGGAGGACTGTTAATGAAGACATGGTTTGACCGCCCGCTGGGACTTGCCGGCAAGGTAATGGTAAAAGGCAGCGATGCATTTCATCCGGAGGTACGATTATATGATTCGGAGAAGCCGGTTGCGATCATACCGAGTCTTGCACCGCATCTGAAACGAGGAGATTCAGAGACAAAATTAGATCCTCAGAAAGAACTGATCCCGGTATTTGGGCTTTGGAAGAAGGATGAGCCGCATAGCTTTTTAGATGAGGTTGCAGAAAAACTTCAGATCGATAAGGCGGATATATTAGACTATGATCTGTATTTATATAATTGTGATTCCTGCCAAATGATCGGAGACAGTGGCTTATTTACATCACCGAGAATTGATAATGTATCTTCCGTTAGTGCTATTCTGGAATCTCTTACACAGACCGGCAATAAGTGGCAAGAAGAAAAAGGTAAGGGAACAGAAGCTGCATCGCCAGATGAAAGAATTTCGGAAGCAGATGGATCTGATACGAATCTCAGTATTGGAGTATTCTTCGATAACGAGGAGATCGGAAGTCTGTCCAAACAGGGAGCAGATTCCGGACTGCTTCGGATGATAACGGAACGTATCTTAAAAGACAGCGGAGAGAGACGCACCATACAGGAGCTGCTTCCGGAGATATTTTTGATCTCTCTTGATGTGGCACATGGAACACATCCGAATTATCAGGAGAAATCCGATCCGGTCAACCGGGTACTGCTTGGAAATGGGGTTGTCTTAAAGAGCAGCGCGTCTCAGCGATATGTGACAGACAGCGAGGCTGCTGCAGTGATTCAGGTGCTCTGTGAGGATGAAGGGATTCCGTTTCAGCGTACGGTCAATAAGACAGGAATGCCGGGTGGAACTACGCTGGGTCCGATCGTTTCATCCTATCTTCCGGTAAAGGCAGTCGATATGGGAATGCCGGTACTTGCTATGCATTCAGCATGTGAAATGGCACATTTGTCAGACTATGAGTCGATGAAACGGCTCCTTATCGCTTTTTGGTTGAAATAGAGCCATATTTATGCGATAATAGACATTAGGTGTATAGAAATATGGACGGAGGTTACTTATGAAGAAGGTTTACAGAACAATACTTATATGTATGATGATCATTCTTTCAGCATTTGTACTTGCAGCCTGTGGGAAAAAGGATGCAGGAAAAAAGACGACTACCGAGAGTTCAACAGAAGCTTCTGAAGATGTAGCATCCACAGAGGATACAACAGAAGCGACGACGGAAGCACAGGTGGATGAAGAAGGATTCACGATCGTAAATGACAAGGTGACGACGACTGATTATGTAAATGTCAGAACAGCACCATCGACAGACGGAGATCCTGCGATGCAGCTTGCAGATGGTGTAGAGCTTGACCGGATCGGTTATAACGATGAGTGGAGCAAGGTATCGATCAAGGGTGAGACCTATTATGTTTATTCGAAATTTGTAAAGGCAGAAGGAGCAGCATCCAGTGGTGATGACAGCAGCACAGAAGAATCAACACAGGAGACAAGCAATGTTGGCGAAGGCAAGCTGATCTGTATTGATGCAGGTCATCAGGCAACGCCGAATACGGATACAGAGCCGGTAGGTCCCGGTGCGGAAGATAAGAAAGCAAAAGTCTCAGCCGGTAATACAGGTGTTACAACCGGTACAGAGGAATATGAACTGAATCTTGAGGTAGCGTTAAAGCTTCAGAGTGCATTAGAGGCAAGAGGCTATACTGTGAAGATGATCCGTACATCCAATGATGTCGATATCAGTAACGCTGCAAGAGCAGAACTTGCAAACAGTGATAAGGCAGATGCATTTATAAGAATCCATGCAAATGGTTCTACAGATACAAATGCGAGCGGTGTTATGACAGTATGCCAGACTAAGGATAATCCATACAATGCAGATATCTATGATTCCTGTAAACGGTTGTCTGCCGATGTATTAAGCGGAATGGCAGCAGCAACAGGGGCAAACAGCGAAGGTGTCTGGGAGACAGATTCCATGAGTGGAATTAACTGGTGTAAGGTTCCGGTTACGATCGTTGAGATCGGTTATATGACAAATTCAGAAGAAGACCAGAAGCTTGTAACATCAGATTATCAGAATCTGCTTGCAAAAGGAATTGCAGATGGTATAGATGCATATTTTGCAGGTGAGTGATCTGTAACAGATAATGAGATGATTTTTCGAAGACATTGAGTGAGTTATACTTGCGATATATGTAAGAAGATACAAAAGATATTTATAAAAATACAGGAGGACAAGACATGGAAGCATTAGAATGTATTAAGACAAGAAGATCGGTAAGAAAATTCAAAGAGGATATCATTCCGGATGAAGTGATCCGTGAGTTAGTAGAACTCGCATCCTATTCACCATCCTGGAAGAATACACAGACAATCCGTTACATCAGTGTTTCTGATCCGGAGAAGATCAAGAAGATCGCAGAAGAGGGTGTAATGGGATTCGCATTAAATGAGAAGACAGTTTCCAGAGCACATCAGTTGATGGTTGTGACACAGAAGAACGGTATTTGTGGATATGAGAGAGATGGAAGCTTCAGTACAAGCAAAGGTGCCGGATGGGAGATGTTCGATGCCGGTATCGCAGCCCAGACATTCTGTCTTGCAGCACATGAGAAGGGAATCGGAACGGTTATCCTTGGAGTATTTGATGATAAGAAGGTTGGAGAGATCGTAGGTGTGCCGGAAGGTCAGACAGTTGCCACTGTTATCGCAATGGGATATCCGGTATTTGCACCGGAGATGCCGCCAAGAAAATCAGTTGATGATCTATTAACGATCCAGTAAGAGCTATTTTATTCATTATATAATGAATACTGACAGAAGATAGATTTGGAAGAAACAAAAGTCTGTCGGAATAGCCAACAAAACGAATAGTGTCTCGAAAGAGAAAAAATATACTGCACTTTAGTATAGATGATATGGTCTGCTAAGGTGCAGTTTTGTTGTAGAAGGTGATTTTTTCATGGTTTTGACAAAAGCAGATACATTAGATTATTTGAAAAACAGAATAACAAAATCGAGAATAGAAGACCTTATGATCGTAACCGGGAAAATGTATGGTGAGAACCGGAAACAGATCCTTGCCGATATTCAATCACAGTTTAAGGGACAGACGATTGTTGTTCGAAGCTCCTGTTCCAATGAAGATTCCTCCGAGACATCAAATGCGGGTCATTATGACAGTATATTGGATGTCGATGCTGATGATCGCGATGCTGTATGTCATGCGGTTGAGACAGTATTTGATTCCTATAAAAAAGATCTGCCAGATATCAGGAATGAACAGGTGTTGATCCAGACGCAGACGAAATCTATCATCAGCAGCGGAGTTATCTTCTCCAGAGAGATCAAATCAGGAAGACTGTATTATGCAATCTCATATGATGAAGATTCGACCGATGCGGTAACCAGTGGAAGCGGAGGAAAGACGATCTATATTGCAAGGACAGCAGAGAGTTCATCTCTCCCGGAGCGCTGGGGTGTTCTGGTCACAGCCATGAGGGAATTAGAAGACATCTTTCCGGAGTATCCACTCGATGTGGAATTTGCAGTTGGAGCAGATCTGACAGTTACAATCTTTCAGGTGCGTCCGCTTGCGGCCTGTATTAAGAAGCTGGAAAAGCCGTCTGACTACAAAGAAGACAGAGCAAAGAATGATCGTATATTTGGAGAATTGATAAACAAGACAAAACAGCAGTATCAAAAACTCAGTGATCTGTTGTATGAGAAACAGGCAATCTTATCCGATATGGCATTCTGGAATCCGGCAGAGATCATAGGGGTAAATCCGCATCCGCTTGATTTCTCCCTTTACAGAGAGATCATAACGAAGGCTGCGTGGAATCAAGGACTTACCACTATAGGATATCGTGTGGTGGACGGTGATCTGATGTACAGGGTCGGAAATAAACCATATATATCCTTGCGGAAGTCATTTCTGTGTCTGATGCCTGCGGATTTAGATGAGGACATGGTGAAAAAACTTTTGGCATTTTACGACCGGAAGATTTTATCGGATATAACAGCACATGATAAGATTGAATTTGAGGTAGTATTTTCCAATTATGATTTTACAACGGAGGATCGGTTACAGGAATTATTAGAGTATGGATTTACGAAGGGAGAGATTCAGGATCTGTCGGGCAGTCTGTTTCGTCTGACGGATCATGTAATCTGTAATTTCAGGCAGAATCGGATGCAGGATATCCGTTCATTAAATGGGCTGAAGGTGCATCGGGAGAATATCAGGAATAACTGGCTGATGGCAGCAAAAGATGTGAATACTTCCATCCGTTATTTTATAGAATTGATCGAGAGTATCAAACAGTACGGAACACCGAAATTTGCAAGACAGGCAAGACTTGCATTTATCTCAAAGGCTCTTTGCAGGTCGCTTAGTGCAAAGGGATATTTTACGAGCCGTGAGATTGATGACTTTATGATGTCAATCTACACAGTAGCATCGGAGTACGATTCGGATTTTCAGGATTTTGCAGAAGGACGGATTACCAGAGCTGCATTTGATGAGAAATACGGGCATCTTCGTTCCGGCACTTACGATATCACCTGTGAGACGTATGCGGAACGGGATTTTGACAGCTCCAAGGCAAGCGAGGCAGCAAAGAAGCAGAGACAGAGGATTGAGCGGTTAAAGCATACACCGCTTGATCCGGAGAAGGTAGAACAGGCACTTTCCGATATCGGCTTTGATGTTGATGCAAAGAAATTTGTGGAATTCTTAAAGGATTCCATGGAAGAACGGGAATATTTTAAATTTGAATTTACAAAATCCTTAAGCTTGGCAATCGATATTCTGATCAATATTGGAGAAATGTTGAATTTTTCAAAAGAAGATATGGCATATCTCACAGTAGATGATATAATTGCAGTGTATCATAAACCAGAAACGGAGATCCGAAGGATATGGGAACAGGTGATCACAGAGAACCGGAAAGCATATACAGATGCTTCTGACCTGATCCTGCCGGATGTGATCTGCAATAAGCAACAGTTGGAATATATCGAGATGGTAGAGGCTAGACCGAATTTTATTACCTCGGAGATCGTGACCGGAGCAGTTGTCGTATTGGAGGATGAGGAATCGAAGCGTGATGATGCCGGAGCGGTTGATGTTGCAGATAAGATCGTAGTGATCCCGAAAGCAGACCCCGGCTATGACTGGATCTTTGCAAAAGGAATCCGGGGCTTTATTACGAAGTATGGTGGTGTTGCATCCCATATGGCGATCCGATGTGCGGAATTCAATATACCGGCGGCTATTGGATGTGGCGACGTTATTTATAATTATGTAACAGGACTTGACAAACTGACACTTGATTGTAAAAATGGAAAGATACTGAAGGAGGAATAGGCGTATGCTTCACGCACTGATAACACAACGCGAAGGTCAGAATATGTATGGAAAATCCACGGATGTTCTGGAAGCTGCCTATACGGAATTTTATGAAAGCATGGGAATAAGACTTCATCCGGTGTCGAATTTCACCAGGGATTTTGAAGCCTTGTTTGAAGATCCGATTGACGTACTGATCGTAACGGGTGGCGGTACGCTTCACCCGAAATATTATGTAGAACCGCATAAGGCAGAGCTGCAGCCGCATCGGGATGCGATGGAGGAACGGCTCATTATGTACTGTGTGGAGAATGAGATACCGATTATTGGAGTATGCAGGGGCATGCAGCATCTGAATGCATTATTTGGAGGAAAGATCTCATATTCTGCACCATTTACAGTGCCAAGACCGCGAGGTGTTGACCATATGGCAAAAATCTGTAAATCGGATCGATATATAAAGATAAATAATTTTCACAGTGATTGTGTATATCTGGAAAACCTTTCAACAATGTTTTATCCGTTGGTTGTAGATGAAGAAAATGGATCGGTTGAGGCATTTGTGTCACCAACCATGAGTATTCTTGCGTTTCAGTGGCACCCGGAGCGGTATTTTGAAAGTGAAGAAGGAAGGCTTTTCAGCAGACATCTGATCCAGGATTTCTTAGGTATTCCAAGAGATGATAAGAAACCGGATCTGTAAATAAAATCCTATAAAGCCATAGTTGGAGGAAGTAATAGACATGGAAAAAGGAAAAGCAAAACAACTGCTTGATAAGATGCAGGTATTGATTGAGGACGGACAGAATGTTCCATTTGCAGCAGGAAAGGTTCTTGTAAATAAAGAAGAAATGCTGGAAATGATAGAAGATCTGAAAAAGACGATAGATATAGAATTAAAAGCGTATCATGAGATCACGGATAAGCGTGGCAAGATCATAAAGGATGCGAATAAAGAAGCCGAGGACATTATCGTAGAGGCAGAAGAATCTGCAAGCCGGATCCGAATGAGCAAGCCGAATCCGCTCTATGTCCAGAGGCAGGTAAAGGATCTGAACAAGAAAGATAAGATGGCACTTCGGACAGCAAATGAGATCTATGCGGCATCGATCATTTATACGAATGAGATGCTTATGGAGATCAATGAATCGGTACGTCAGGCATATAATATGATTAGTGAAGAAACTGACCGTGTATTGGATTCCCTCAGACAGAAATCTGATGTCATTGAGCAGAATAAACGCGAGCTGATGGATGGACTTCTGGATATGAAGAAGCAGGAACGGTATGCTGATATTTTAGAGATCAGCCAGCTCCTTGCAAATGAACTGTACTATGAGAAGAATCGGTTTGAAGAAGAACAGAAGACGAAGAAGCAGGCAGAAGAAAATGAGATGGTTCAGTGGGAATTTGATTTTGAGGATAAGAAGGAAGATCCGATCAAGGTAAAACCATCCAGACAGCCGGTGAAGCTTCATGATGATATTTTGCATGATGAGGTTGTGGATTCAGCATTTGAGATTGCGAATGAATTAAAGGAAGAAAAGAAAAAGTCATTATTTGAGGATCGGACACCTGTGCCGTTAGAGGAATCAATTACGGATGCAGGGGTTGCAGGAAAGACAGCAGAAGGATCTTCTAAGAAGATTCCGGAGTTCCGGATCGGTGGAAACATCCATAAGAGCCTTGACGATGAACTTTAAAGCCACCTAAGAACAGAAGCGTGATACTTTACATTTAATTCATGATTCAGGCGTTGCGGAGCGTACGCCTGTTATGATATTATGGGTTTGTGAGCACGAAAAACAAGAAACCATAAAGTGTAAATATATACAGGAGGTAATTATTTATGGGGATTTTAAAAAGATTTAAAGACATTATGTCAGCAAACATCAACGCTATGCTTGATAAGGCAGAGGATCCGGAGAAGATGATCGACCAGTATCTCAGAGACTTACAGGAAGATCTTAGAAACGTAAAATCAGAGACAGCAACTGTTATGGCAGATGAGACCAGATGCAAACGTGCACTCGATGACTGTGATGCAGATATCGCAAAGATGCAGAACTATGCAGAGAAGGCACTTCTTGCAGGAAATGAAGCAGATGCCATGAAGTTCTTAGAGAAGAAGAACCAGTTAGCATCCAAGAGAACGTCTTTACAGCAGTCATATGATATGGCAGCCGGAAATGCAGCAAAGATGAAAGAGATGCATGATAAGCTGACAAAGGATATCATGGATCTGAACAACAGAAAGGACGCCATCAAGGCGAAGGTTCAGGTTGCAAAGACGCAGGAGAAGATGAATAAGATGATGGGAAGCGTAACGGATACAGCCGGAACAATCTCAGCATTTGACAGAATGGAAGCAAAGGCTGATGCGATGCTTGACAAGGCAAATGCAATGGCAGAATTAAATGCCAGCGGCAAGGATGAGACAGATGATCTGATGAGTAAATACGATGCAGAACCATCATCAGCAGTTTCAGATGAACTTGCAGCATTAAAGGCAAAGATGGGACTTTCATAGGAGGAAACAGATGGGATTATTTTCAAATCAGTTTGCCAATGTAGTTGAGTGGGAAGAATACAGAGATGACCTGCTCTTCTGGAAATGGACAAATCGAGAGATAAAGAAAGATTCCAGACTTATCATTAAACCGGGACAGGATGCAATCTTCCTGTATAACGGTGCGGTAGAAGGTATCTTCACAGAATCAGGAAGTTATACGATTGATTCGGATATCATTCCATTCCTTTCTACATTAAAGGGATTTAAGTTTGGTTTCAACTCAGGACTTCGTGCAGAGGTTCTGTTCATCAATACGAAAGAGTTTACCTGTAACTGGGGAACCAGTTCACCGATCCGTTTACAGGCTCCGGGACTTCCGGGCGGACTTCCGGTACGGTCAAATGGTAAGTTTTCATTCAAGATCGATGATTACAATGTGTTGATCGAGAGAATCGCCGGGGTAAAGGCAATCTTTACAGTGGATGATGTCAGAGACCGTATTAAGGGAATCTTAGATGGACTGTTGATCAAATGGATCACAAAGGTCGGCGGTGACGTATTCAATCTGATGGCAAATGCAACGGATATTGCGAAGGGTATTTTAGAAGATCTGGATATGGAACTGATCAAGATCGGTCTGACCATGACGGATTTCAGAATCAGCGAATTTACATATCCTGAGAATATATCAAAACGTGCAGATCAGGCTGCTGAGTATACGATGCTTGGTGATATGGGTCGGTTCCAGCAGGTGAAGATGGTAGATGCACTTGCAAATTCCAACGGAAAAGGCGGAACAAATATGGCAGATGTTGCCAGCGGTATGATGGGAATGCAGATGGGTATGATGATGGCAAATCAGATGACCGGTAATCTGCAGAACAATATGAACGGACAGATGAATCAGCAGGCAGCTCCAACCGGAAATGGTACGGCTCCTAAGTTCTGCCCGAACTGTGGAACCCCTACAAATGGAGCAAAGTTCTGTGGTAACTGCGGAACAAAGCTGATATAAAGGAGTACAAAAGCGATGGCTGGATTAAATGACATGCAGGATCTGGCATGCAGACATGTTGATGGACCGCTTCTGATATTGGCAGGTGCCGGATCAGGAAAGACCAGAGTAATCACCCACCGGGTAGCGTATCTGATGGATGAGATCGGAGTGAATCCATATAATATCCTTGCGATAACATTTACAAATAAAGCCGCAGCCGAAATGAGAGACAGAGTAAATAACATTGTTGGAGAGGGTGCTGAACGAGTATGGGTCAGCACCTTTCATTCGTTATGTGTACGGATTCTGCGACGGTTTTCAGACAGGCTCGGTTATGCAACAAATTTTAATATCTATGATTCGGATGACCAGAAATCTGCGGTCAAGAATATTCTGAAGGAATTGAAGATCGATCCGAAGAAGTATCCGGAGAAGATGTTCCTGGCAGAGATATCAAATGCAAAGGAACGGTATATTTCACCGGATCAGTATGCGAAGATGAATGCGACAGATTTTGTGAAGACACAGACGGCAACCGTATATTCCGAGTATATGAAACGACTCCGTAAATTCAATGCATTTGATTTTGATGATCTGATCTACAAGGTGGTTGAGCTGTTTGAACATAATCCGGATGTACTGGAATTATATCAGGACAGATTTCGTTATATTATGGTGGACGAGTATCAGGATACAAACCACATACAGTTTCTGATGGTGAAGCAGCTTGCTTCCAAATACAGAAACCTTTGTGTCGTTGGTGATGATGACCAGTCAATCTACAAATTCCGTGGTGCCAATATTACGAATATTTTGAATTTTGAAAAGGAATATCCGGATGCGAAGGTCGTGAAGCTGGAACAGAATTATCGTTCCTGTGGAAATATTCTGGCGGCTGCAAATGCGGTGATCAAGCATAACGAAGGAAGAAAGGATAAAGCCCTCTGGACAGATCAGGGAGATGGCGAGAAGCTTGTATTTAATCAGAGTGAGGATGAATACATGGAGGCGGATCGTGTCGTAAATGAGATCATCCGTCTGACAGCAAATGGTGCACAGTATAAAGACATTGCTTTACTATATCGTACGAATGCACAGTCACGTATCCTTGGTGAGAAGCTGGTTATGCGAGGAATACCACATCGGGTCTACGGTGGTCAGAATTTCTATGAACGAAAAGAAATTAAAGATATAATGGCATATCTGAAGGTTGTAAATAACTCTACAGATGATACCTATCTCAGACGAATCATCAATGTACCAAAGCGTGGAATCGGTGATGCTACCGTTGATAAGGTGGCTGCATTTGCCGCTGCAAATGATATGACACTGATGGAAGCCATGCAGATCATAGAGCAAGTTCCGGGATTACAGCGTTCGGTTGCAAAAATTTCCAGCTTTGTGGAATTGATCGATGGATTTCGGGGAATAATAGAGGAGCAGGAACCACTCAGTACATTATTTGACCGTATTCTGGAGGATACCGGATATGAAGATGAACTGATAGCGGAGCACACGGATGAATCGATGGCGAGACTTGAGAATATCGATGAGTTAAGAAACCGTGTGGTTCAGTTTGAAACCGATTATGAGGAAGCAACACTGGCAGATTTTCTGGAGGATATCGCGCTGGTTTCGGAGACCGATAAAATGTCCGATGATGATAATATGGTTAAATTAATGACGATCCATGGTTCAAAGGGACTGGAGTTCCCATATGTATTCTTATGTGGCATGGAAGAGCGAATCTTCCCAAGTGCGATGGCGATCAATTCGGATGATGAAGATGCGCTGGAAGAAGAACGCAGACTTTGCTATGTAGGAATTACAAGAGCGATGAAGAAGCTATATCTGTCCTGTGCAAGAAACCGTATGCTGCATGGAAGTAGAAACTGCAATGACATCTCCAGATTTATTAAAGAGATTCCGCCGCTGCTGTTCCAGGATTCCGGTGATATTACAAGGCATGTAAAACGGATGGAAGAACGGCAGTTTGCAGATACCGGATATACCGGAAATAGGTATGGTAGCAGCGGGCAGTCAGGATATGGAAAAGGCTCATATCATGGAAGATCGTCGCAAACGGGTTCCGGATATTCTTCATCGAATCCATACAGCAGCTACAGTAAGGCAAAGAAAGAACCGATCAGTATAACACCATCGACCAAACCATCATTTGGCAAAGAATTTACCGTGAACCGGGAGCTGGTTCTCGACTATGGAGAAGGTGATCGGGTGCGTCATATGAAATTTGGAAATGGAACTGTAACGCAGCTTGTAAAGGGCGGCAGAGATTATGAGGTGACGGTAGATTTTGATCGTGGCGGTACAAGAAAAATGTTTGCTTCCTTTGCAAAATTAAAACGTCTGGAAGAATAAAGAAATTATAATAATTCCAAGATAATATAGAAATAGAAAAAAGAGTATGCTATAATGACGGCATACAGAAACTAAATGAAAGGGTGGTAGTTTATAATGAAAAATAATGATGTAATCTTAGTAAAAAGCGAACCAACAGAAGAAAAGGCAAAAGGTGTTGTATTTGTGATCCTTGCGATTATCGGTGCAGTAGCAGCGATCGCAGGTATTGCATATGCAGTATATTCATACCTGACACCTGATTTTCTTGATGATTTTGATGATGATTTTGATGATGATTTTGATGATGACTTCTTCGATGATGACGATGATGACGAGGAAGAAGCACCGGCAGAGCAGCCTGTCGAGACAGCAGAAGCACCGGCAGCAGAGCCTGTAGCAGACGCTGAATAATCAAAAATTTGAGCTGAATCAAAGTGAGTAAAATAACCGGATTAGTTTTTTGAATTATAAAGAGCTAATTCGGTTATTTTTATCTAAAAAGATATATGAAAAGTATTCATTTATAGTTAGTGGAAATTTTGTGGAAAAGGGGGAAATAATAGATCAAGATATCAATGTTTAGATCAAAAATGAGAAGTGAGATTTGGCATTGGAGTATATGTACTTTATGAAGCAAGCCATTTCCGGATATTGGTGTTTGGATAAAAATGGAAGACAGCATTATTATTATGAAGTAAGCCTTTTTTAACGCCGGTTCTTAGTGAGTCGCCATAGGCGAGGAGCTTAGCACCGTTGCGTTAAAATAGAGTGCGAACGTCTTACGGAATAATAAGTAATGCTGTCTTTCATTTTATCTGCTGACAAGACACCTGTAAAGTGGTGTAAAATACTATATTGTCATGTGCAACAGAACGTGGTATACTAAGGCAACGCTTTTTTATAATAAGAAGAAACAAATAAATACAGTTGGAGAAACAATATGAAGACAGATATTTTAATTGTTGGAAGTGGATGCGCAGGTTTATATGCTGCATTGAATCTCCCCAGTGATAAACAGATAACGATCATAACAAAGGATATCGTAGAACACAGTGATTCCTTCCTGGCACAGGGTGGCATGTGTATGCTGAAATCAGAAGATGACTATGACAGTTATTTTGAAGACACCATGAAGGCGGGACATTATGAGAATAATCCAAAGAGTGTAGAAGTCATGATACGTTCATCGGTCGATGTTGTAAACGATCTCGTAAAGTATGGAGCGGATTTCCATCGGGAGCCGGATGGCAGTTTCAGCTATACAAAGGAAGGAGCACATAGCCATCACCGTATCATTTTTCATGAGGATGTAACAGGAAAAGAGATCACAAGTACCCTGCTCCGCAATGTAGAGAAGCTTTCGAATGTGACGATCTACGAACATGTAACCATGGTGGATATCCTGTGTAAGGATAATTGCTGTTACGGTGTGGTGGCAAGGGAAACGGAGAATAAGATCTTCCCGATCATGGCAAACTATACCATGCTTGCTTGTGGGGGAATTGGTGGTATTTACAGACATTCGACTAATTTCAGACACCTGACCGGAGATGCCGTTGCGATCGCATTAAAGCATGGGATTGAGACAGAGCATGTGAACTATGTCCAGATTCATCCAACAACCTTATATAGCAAAGAGCCGGAGGACAGGAGTTTTCTGATCTCGGAATCGGTTCGTGGCGAGGGGGCGCTGCTCTATAACAAGAATCATGAGCGGTTTGTAAATGAACTTCTTCCGAGAGATCTGCTGACAATCGAGATTCGCAAACAGATGGAGAAGGACGGGACAGATTATGTCTGGGAAGATATGACTGTGATTGATAGAAAAGAATTAGAAGAACATTTCCCGAATATCGTTGAGCATTGCAAAGAAATGGGATATGATGTGTATACAGAATGCATACCGGTTGTGCCGGCACAGCATTATTTCATGGGCGGTATCAAGGTGGATTTGTCAAGTAAGACATCGATGGATCAGTTATATGCGATCGGAGAGACTGCATGTAACGGAGTTCATGGCAAGAATCGACTGGCAAGTAATTCACTTCTTGAGAGCCTGGTATTTGCCAAGCGGGCCGCAAAGGAAATGACTGAGCAGTTCGATCGGACAAAGATAGAAGAAATCTCTTACAGAGAAGGCGATTATACAGATAAGAAGAAGCTGGCAGCAGAATATAAAGCACTGCTTAAGGCTGAGATTGCAAGGGAAAACGAAGAAGACCTGCACAGACAGGAAGCATAGAAAAATCATTCAGGAGGATATTATGTACGATCAGATTACTTTAAAATTAAATGTAGATCCATTTATTCTTGGAGCATTAAAAGAAGATATTACAAGTGAGGATGTATCAACAAATTCCGTTATGCCGGAGGCATGCATGGGAAAGGTAGAGTTAATCTGCAAGCAGGATGGAATCATCTGTGGTTTACAGGTGTTTAAGAGAGTATTTGAATTATTAGATGATACAACCGTGACAGAACTCTACTGCAAGGATGGCGATGAGGTAAAGGCAGGACAGTTGATGGGAGTTGTAACCGGGGATATCCGTGTATTGTTATCGGGAGAACGGACAGCACTGAATTATCTGCAGAGAATGAGCGGTATTGCTACGTATACACATAAGGTTGCAGGACTTCTTGCAGGAAGCAAGATCCAGTTGCTTGATACCAGAAAGACGACCCCGAATAATCGTATTTTTGAAAAATATGCGGTTCGTGTTGGTGGTGGACATAATCACAGATATAATCTTTCGGACGGAGTTTTGCTGAAGGATAACCATATAGGCGCAGCAGGCGGAGTGAAAGAGGCAATCCGTATGGCAAAGGAATATGCACCGTTTGTCAGAAAAATCGAAGTCGAGGTTGAGAATCTGGATATGGTAAAGGAGGCTGTTGAAGCCGGAGCGGATATTATCATGCTGGATAATATGTCAGATGAAATGTTAAAAGAAGCGATCTGTATCATTGATGGCAAGGCGGAGATAGAGGTATCAGGTAATGTAACAGCAGAAAATATCGAGCGATTGAAGAACCTTGGTGTTGATTATATATCAAGTGGAGCGCTGACACATTCCGCCCCTATCATGGATATTTCTCTGAAAAATCTTCATAGAATCTAACGGAATATTGTAGCAAAATTTCTGTTGCCTTTGGATGCAGGGAAGGTTTACATGAGAAATAGAATGGGTTATTGGATGATAAGATTGGGAGGAAGAACATGACAGGAGTTGAAAGACGGGAAAAACTGTTGTCGATGCTTGCGAAGAGTAAAGAGCCAATCGCGGGGGCGGAGATGGCGAAGAGACTCAGTGTGAGCAGGCAGGTGATCGTACAGGATATTGCCCTGCTTCGTGCGGCTGACAATAATATTGTTTCAACAAACCGGGGATATGTGTTATTAAAGCCGGGAAAATGCGAACGAATATTTAAGGTGCGTCATACTGCGGAAGAGATAGAGAAAGAATTACAGATCATCGTAGATAATGGCGGCAGGATTCTGGATGTATTTGTATATCATAAGATTTATGGAGTTGTAAAAGCTCCGATGAATATAAAAACCAGAAAAGATATTTATGAATATGTAAAGACCTTGAGCAGTGGAAAATCATCGCCGCTTCTTAAGATAACCGACAATTACCATTATCACACGGTACAGGCAGATTCAGAAGATATCCTGGATAATATTCAGAAGGATCTGGAGGAATGTGGTTTTCTTGCGAAACTGCTGGATTTCGAACCGGTTGATTTTTGGGAAAAAAGTGAATAACACGGGATGGCAGGTGGTCTATAACGGATTACCTGCCATTCTATGTTATAAGATGACGAGGGGGAGAAATTAATAAGTCAATATTGTGTAACAAATTTATAAAAATAATGTAAGAAAAACAGACGGATAGATAATATAATAACATTATCAGGTATAATAAATTATATACCAAATAAAAAGGAAAAGAGGAAATGAGAATGATAAAAAAATACACATATGGTAATCCGTTTTTTACAGAATCGGTTGTTGCGTCATTTGTGGCATCGGAAGGTATGCCTGAAGTTGGAACAGTAAATCTGGATGATGGCTTTTCATTTCTTTATGATATGAAAGCAGAGGATGCAGTATATGGACTTGGTGAAGCAAATCGTGGAATCAACAAAAGAGGATATAAATATATAAGCAATAATACAGATATTCCGAATCATCATGAGGATGTTTATTCTTTATATGCATCTCATAATTTTGTTATCATATCCGGCGAGAGGACATTTGGATTGTACATAGATTATCCGTCTTCGCTGGTATTTGATATCGGATATACTAAGATGGATGAACTTCATATTTTCTGCGATAAAGCAGATTTGGATTTCTATGTGATCACAGGCGGAAGTATATATGATATTGTAAAACAATTCAGACAAATGATAGGAAAAAGTTATATTGCTCCAAAGTTTGCTTTCGGTTTTGGACAGAGCCGTTGGGGTTATAAGACACCGGAAGATTTTGCTTATGTTGTGAAGAAATACAGGGAGAATCATATTCCAATCGACATGGTATACATGGATATCGATTATATGGATCATTATAAAGACTTTACGATAAATGAAGCATTTGGTGATTTTTCTGAATATGTAGAAGAGTTGAAAAAAGAAAATATACGCTTGATCCCGATTATTGATGCGGGAGTGAAGATTGAAGAAGGATATGATGTGTATGAAGAAGGCGTAGCAAACAATTATTTCTGTAAAAGAGAGGACGGAAGTAATTTTGTTGCAGCTGTATGGCCGGGATACACACATTTTCCGGATGTATTGAATCCGGAAGCGAGAAAATGGTTTGGCGGGAAATATAAGCTTCTTACAGATGCAGGAATTGAAGGCTTCTGGAATGATATGAACGAACCAGCAATTTTTTATACACCGGAAGGCGTTTGTGAAGTAAAAGAGGCAATGCGGGAATTTATTGATAAAGAAGAATCTGTGGATGATGTCTGGGGAATTCGGGATATGGTAGCAGATCTGGCTAATAATGCCAAAGACTATGCTTCGATGTATCATAATATGAATGGAAAGATGGTGCGTCATGATCAGGTACATAACCTTTTCGGTTATAATATGACGCGGGCAGCAGGTGAAGCACTTCGGGAAATCTGTCCGGAGAAAAGATGCCTGTTGTTTTCCAGATCATCTTATATCGGAATGCATCGTTATGGTGGTATCTGGACCGGAGATAATAAATCCTGGTGGTCCCATATCCTATTGAATCTGAAAATGCTTCCATCATTAAATATGTGTGGTTTCTTATATACAGGAGCAGATCTGGGCGGATTTGGCTGTAATACGACCAGAGATCTTTTGCTCAGATGGCTCGCACTTGGTGTGTTTACACCGCTGATGCGTAATCATGCATGCCTTGGCACAAGAGAGCAGGAGTGCTATCAGTTTGAGCAGATTGAAGATTTCAGACATATCATAGGTGTTCGTTATCGGTTGCTTCCATATATTTACAGTGAATATATGAAGGCTGCTTTAAATGATGAAATGATGTTCAAACCGCTTGCATTTGAATATCCGGAAGATCGTATGGCGGTAAATGTAGAAGACCAGCTTATGCTTGGTAATGAGATCATGATCGCACCGGTATATACACAGAATGCAATCGGAAGATATGTTTATCTGCCGGAGGATATGATGCTTGTCCGTTTCAAGGCTGAGGGTGATATTGAACAGACCGAGATGAAAAAAGGACATCATTTTGTAGAAGTACCGTTGAATGAAGTGATTTTATTTATTCGGAAAGGAAAATGCATTCCTCTTGCTGACTTTGCCGAGTGTGTTGCAGATATTGATACGAAGAAGCTGCAGTTACTTGGGTATGCGGGAAGTAGTTATCAGTTGTATGATGATGATGGATTTACAAGAGAATATGATCTGGATAGATTAACGCAACTTATTAAATTTTCATAAAAATAGACGCATGCAATCAATAATGAGAGGCTGAAAAACATGCCGCGTGTTTGGAGCTGTTTGACTGGTAAAATAGTTCTTGGTATCATGAATTTGTAATAAAATATATATACGAAAGGGGTATACGAATTTATGAGAACAAAGAAAATTTTATTAAGTTTATTGCTTATGTTTGGCATGATTTTAGGGTTTATGCCGATGACAGCGGTAGCAGCGGAGGCAGACGATGCATGGACATCATATGCAGCATCTGAATTTGCCGGAGGCAGCGGAACGAAAGAAGATCCGTACCAGATTAAAACAGCTGAACAGCTGGCAAAACTTGCAAGTGAAGTTAACAGTGGCGTAGAAGGAAAGACACATTCCCAGGAGTATTTCAAATTAATGAATTCGCTTGATCTGAGTGGTCACAGGTGGGTTCCGATTGGATATGGAAATGCCAGTGCTCATTCATTTTCCGGATATTTTGATGGCAGTAATTATAAGATCACAGGACTGTATGTCGATGAGCGTGACAATAATGTGTGTGCCGGTTTGTTTGGCGTTGTAGTAGCAACTACAAATGAAGTGATGTTGAAGAACATCTATATTGAAGATGCGAAGATATACGCAGGAAATAAAACAGACGATACTATAGTTCAATATGGTGCGGGCATTCTTGTTGGTTCGATGACAACTATGGGAGGATCAAAGGCTGATTATGTTGCTGTTGAGAATTGTCATGGAAGCGGAATGGTAGATTCTCCGATGTATGCAGGTGGTCTGATCGGTGGCGCAAGTTATGCACAGGTTTCGGATTGTACGGCTGATACTTTTGTTAAAGGACATGTATGCAGCGGAGGTTTTGTAGGTTTTCCGTTCCTGAGTACATTTAAAAATAATACAGCAAAAGGAAATGTAGAAAGTACCGGTTGGTCAACAGGTGGATTTCTCGGCTATGATATAGAAAGTACAATAATAAAATGTACAGCTTCGGGAAATGTAAAAGCAGACGATTGGAATCTTGGCGGATTTGCCGGATATCTGAATGGTACTAAGGTTTCAAATAGCAGTGCATATGGCGATGTAACAGGTACATTAACGGTCAACAAGACGAAAGCCGGAGGCTTTGTTGGAACGAATGCAGGTGGTTTAATTAAAGACAGCTATGCTGCAGGTACCGTCACAGGATCGAATGAGTATGCAAAAGCCGGAGGCTTTGTTGCATTTGATGACAATGGTACAACGGAAGGATGTTCCTTTGATAAGACAAAGAATCCGACACTGGATGGTGTAGGAAGTGCAGAGACAGCAGGAAAAAATGATATTGCTTCAAAGGATACAGATGAATTACTTGCGGATATTTGTACCGGACTTTTCGGATCCCATGATTACGATTCAAAATGGACAATTGATAAAGAGGCGTCCTGTGCAGAAGAAGGTTCAAAATCTCATCATTGTAAGCGGTGTAACGCAAAAACGGATATTACTGTAATTGAAAAAATCAGTCATTCTGATGTCAAGCTTGTAAAGACAGAAGGCAAGAAAGCCACTCATATGGCAGATGGCGTGATCGATTACTGGTATTGTGAAAGTTGTGGAAAATATTTCAGTGATGAAAAAGGAACAAAGGAAATCGCGTTGGCTGATACGGTTATTCCAAAACTTACTGAGCATGCAGCGGATGGTTCTGGCTGGCATACAGACGGAACGGCTCACTGGATGGTCTGTGAGTGCGGAGAGATCTTGGATAAGGCAGAACATACAGAACAGACGACCATTACAAACAAAGCTACTTTAAGAAAGGATGGTAGCAGTGTAACAAAATGCACAATCTGTGGACAGACGTTGGCAACTGTCAAGATTGCAAAGGCATCTAAGGTTACGCTTTCAAAGAAAACATATACTTATAATGGTAAAGTAAAGAAACCATCTGTAATAGTAAAGGACAGTAACGGAACAAAACTCAAAAAAGGAACAGACTACAGTATCACTTATGCAAAGGGTAGAAAAAAGGTAGGAAAATATACTGTTAAGATTACACTGAAAGGTGAAAAATACAGTGGAAGCAAGACGGTTACCTTTACCATAAAGCCAAAGAATACAAAACTAACATCAAAAAAAGGTCAGAAAAAAGCAATTGTAGTTCGTTGGAAGAAGCAGTCTAAGCAGACGAGTGGTTATCAGATTCAGTACGCTACAAAGAAGAATTTTTCAAATGCCAAGATTGTAACGGTAAAGAAGAATAACGTGACAAAGAAAACAATCAAGAAGCTTGCAGCGGGCAAGAAGTACTATGTACGTGTTCGAACTTATAAGAATGTAAAGATGAATGGTAAGACTACAAAGATTGTTTCGTCATGGAGCAAGGCTACAACAGTAAAAACAAAATAATATATTATCAAAGGAAAAATATAACATCAAAATTATAAAATACTATAT
>ERZ1034901.745-NODE-745-length-24816-cov-154.541295_pt1 | contig 24816 bp, 52 predicted proteins | sample MGYA00520628_ERZ1034901 | MGnify/ENA primary metagenome ERZ1034901 (study PRJEB33766, sample SAMN09781783) | gut metagenome | biome: gut microbiome | host: Homo sapiens | place: Madagascar | study: EMG produced TPA metagenomics assembly of the PRJNA485056 data... | reverse complement strand
TCATGTAGTTCTTTGCTAAATATACGTGCGGCATATCTCTATTATCCTTTATTTGTCTCTTTTATCATTCTGCTGTTCTGTCTGGCTCAGCGTCCTTCTTTTCTTTCTCTTTCTGAATTTCAGCGAGAATCTTCTGATACTCTTCATTATTGGTAACAACATGTACTTGCAATGGGTCTTGCTTAATCTGCTCGCCCTTGCTTGTAAGGTCAATGCGCTGAATCTTTCCGTAAGCTCTATCAATAACTCTTTCGAGTACATCAAGTCCTTTCTTGTCAAGTATTCCCTTGGCAATAATACGTTGCATCATCGGGCGTGACTTATCAGACAACACCGCCTTCAATTCATCTTCGGGCAGGGTCGCGATATACAGAAAAGACTCTGCGATAATCTGAGAGGAAGGCACTTCGTAACCCTTCTCCTTCATTTCCTCGATGAATAATGACATCGTCTTAGGTTTTGGTGGTCTGCCCTTGGGGTTGCCAACTCCACCTTTTTTAAACTTACCTTTTTCAAGGTTTGCAAGCTGTTTTTTACGCTTGCTTTCATCTCTTGATAATGGCATATTAATAACTTTTATTCCTAATTTATTCCCAACAATAGCTTTTATTTAAGAAAAGCACCTTTATTCTCTTCTTCCTTTGCTGCCATATCTCGGCACATTTTCAGTACGTTGAAATACTCTTCGAGGTTATTGTTATAGAGCAGCTTTGCTATCTGCTGTACAAAAGATGGCTTACGCCCATCTTGTTGCAAGGTCACTATCTGATACGCTGGCATCATTAAGAACTGCTCCATGATTTCAACCTTTTCCCTAGAAGAAAGAAGTTTCTTGGTAGGAAGCAGAAAACCTACTTCCTCCAAGATTTTTGTTTTGACTGACTTAACCTTCATACTTATCACCATTTACGAGGTTCATAAACTCAGCCCTCACTTGTGGGTCATCCTTGAAAGCACCTTCAAGGTAAGAAGAGGTCATAATGCCCTTCTTCTTTGCGCCTCTGAACTCTTTGCAAGAATGATGCCCCTTCATAACGAGAGCAATACCAAGTGGTGGATATTCGCTACCAAGAGCCTCTTTTAGCATATCTACGATATCGTGTACCAATCGCTCCTGTATCTGTAAGCGAGCGGAACAGTAATCAACTACACGACCAATCTTAGAGATACCGATAATTTTGCCCTTTGGGTTCGGAATATATGCGAACCAATACTTGCCCCAAAACCAAACACAATGATGTTCGCAATTAGAATGAAAATCACCTTGGTCGATAACCATGTTATCACAGGCAGTACCATCCTTGCCGTTATCAAAGGTGGTAATCTTTGGCTTTTGTGATGGGTCATAGCCTCTGAATATCTCTTTCCACATTCTGATAATGCGGTCAGGTGTTCCCTTCAAACCCTCACGATTAGGGTCTTCGCCAATGTACTCCAAGAGTTCTTTGATATGATTCTCTGCTGTTTCTTTTGTAATCTTAGCCATATTATTTGTCTTTCCAATATTCTTTATAATCTTGTTTCTCCTCCTCATTTGGCTGACATACCTCATAAGAAGCACCGCATCTCATACAATGATAGAAGTTCACTACGGAATCATCATCCTCGCTGCGTTCACCTGATGAATCCCAACAAATCACCCCACCACAATAAAAGCAGATAGGACGATACTTTGTTGGGCTTTCTTTTTCCTTCTTATTCATAGGCAAAATGATTTACTTCACATTGAGAATCTTTTGCTGCTGTAAGGAAAGTCGCCACTTAGGGTTAGCCTCTACGAAAGCAACTGTCTGTTTCAGAATCTCAGTATTCTTCTTCGCATCGCCCGTATCACAAGGCTGAACGTAGTAGTAATCTGCATCAATACCACAATCGGTAATCTCGTGCTCACCATCAAAGACAACCTTCACTTCTGTAGCTATCTTTATGATAGGTTCTGCGCCCTTAACGAATAAGCACTTAGGAGAGCAAGTAACCCAGTTGATACCACCAGGAATCTTGTGCGTTCCGTTGGTCTCCATAGCAATATAGTAGCCCCAATTTTGGAGAAGAATAGTAAGCTCCTCATCCACCTGTAATGTAGGCTCACCGCCCGTAAAGACAACGAACTTGCAATCAGGTGAGAGCAACTGAATCTTATTCAGAATATCAATAGCCCCCATTTCCTCATACTTCTTAAAGTCAGTATCACAGAAAGGGCACTTCAAGTTACAACCCGAGAAGCGGACGAAGATAGCCGCTCTGCCTGCATGTCTTCCCTCACCTTGGATAGAGTAGAAGATTTCATTTACCTTGTACTTAGCCATTAGAGTGCCTCCTTTCCGTCAATCTTATCATCGTCACAATAAACGGCGATATTGCCTTCACTCTCCTGTACCTGTGCCTTATAGCACTCTGGGAACTGAGCAACAATCCATTTGGCGATATTCTCAGCAGTAGGATTGAAAGGCAAAAGCTCGTTGAGGTTGCCGTGGTCGAGGTAGCCGTGAATCTTCTGCTTAATATGCTTGAAGTCCATCACCATACCATCTTTGTTAGGCTCTTTTGCCTTACAATAAACAGTAACTATCAAATTGTGCCCGTGAAGGTTAGCACACTTGCTTTCATAAGAGAGGGTCAGCTTATGTGAAACCGCAATCTCCATTCTTTTTGAAACGTAATACATAATTTTCCTTTCTTTTATTTTGTTATTTCAATTTTTATTCTTAATTTTGCGACCTGATAAAGGGTAGTCGGTAGCGAGGATGTCAGCAGCCCGACTTTTGTCTTGGGAGCACAGTATGGTGGCATCGCCTTATGCTCCTTGCTTTTTATTCATCGAAATGATGTTCGTATAATATCTTTTTACTGCTAATTACTACGACAGCTTTTACACCTTTAGTTTTCCATGCTTTATGCCTTGATTGATAAAGTTTCATTCCGTTTTCAATATCTTTGGTATGGAAAAGCGAATGCTTATCATATATCAACGCAATCTGTGCATGTTTATCATTTGCATGATTAATAGCAAGACGAACCGAGCTTTCAGCAGAAGAATTAATCTCTGTAGGTGTTTTCTGCTCATAGGTATATGTTGCCATTAAACCTTCTGCAAACTTATATTTCTTTGAACCATCCTTATTTATCTTTACATTGGTTGCATACATCGTATATTTATCGCCTTCGGGAGTAAGAGTAACGTTTATGCCATTATCTGCGATAGCTCTCGCCACTTCCAACTCTGCTTCGGCATCAGCAATTTTATCCGTATGATTATGTCCTTTCATAAAGATAGCGTGAGCACCTGTCTGTTCAGAGAAATACGACAAAGAAGCATCAACCAAGGAACTCGAAACGATTTGATTATATTCGTTCCGAGCCTTGTCTATCTGTCTTTGCTTTGGTGTAAGTAACCTTGTATTACCACTTGCCTTACTCATCCTCGTATTCAGTTGGGTCAGAGATACCAGCATCACGGAGAGCTTCCTTGCGTTCCATACAAGTACCACACTTACCGCAATGTTTCTCACCGCCCTTGTAGCAGCTCCAAGTTTCAGCGTAGTTGATACCAAGCTTCTTGCCGTGGCGAGCAACATCTGTCTTCGTAATATTGGTATAAGGAGCATCAATGGTAATTCCCTCGTAAGTACCATTCTTCATTGCCTCTGACATGGCATCAATAAAGCCCTTGCGGCAGTCTGGATAGATAGCATGGTCGCCGAAATGGTTAGCAATAAGCACCTTCTTCAATCCGTTACTCTCTGCGATACCGCAAGCGATAGAAAGCATGATGCCGTTACGGAAAGGAACTACAGTTGATTTCATGTTCTCATCATCGTAATTGCCTTCTGGGATAGCTTCTGCACCTTCGAGGAGAGAGGATTTGAAGTAGTCGTGAATAAAGTTGAGTGGAATAACAATATGCTTGATACCAAGTCGCTCACAATGCAACTTAGCAAAAGGAATCTCCTTCTGATTATGATTAGAGCCATAATCAAAAGAAATAGCAAGAGCAATGCTCTCTTTCTTTTCATACAGGAGAGTTACCGAGTCCATACCTCCTGATACAATAATCAATGAATCTTTCATAACTAATTAAAATTTAAATATTTATCTTTTATAATCTTGCACGGGCGTACTTCATAAAGCGTACCCACTCGCCGAAATTATGTGCAGCAACCAACTTTGAGCGAAGTTTCTTGCCCTCAGGTGCTTTGGTTTTATCCATAGTTCCGTTCTTGGCATTGAACTTATATATAGAACCGCTCATATTGCCATAAAGCCAAGCTGTAGAATCCACGGAATCAAAGTGATACGTATGCAATCCTCTGATATTTGTATATCCAAGAGCATGTATCTTGCAGCCATATTTATGTGCTGTCTTCACGAACCAAGGAAATAACTTTTCATATTTATTGATAGGTATTTCTTTGGTTACGATACCACCGATAGCAACATAAGGGTAATTCTTGCACATTTCAACGAAATACTCTTTCCCTCGTGACTTATGCCAAACGGGGATAGGCTTACGTCCACTTAATCTTTCGAGCTTTTCACGAAGTCTTTCAACCTCTCTGATACCAACAACGGAATCAATATCAAGCTCAAAGAAGTTCTTTACGTTCCACTTCTTAATGAATGCAGCATATCCTTCTACGTATTTATCGAAGTTAACTACACCTGCTCCCGACATAAATGTGAAAGCACCACTATCTAATAGGAAATTCTGAAAATTGCCTATCAATCGAGGAAACTCTTTATTATTCTGTAGATAATAGTAAGTTTCCAATATATTTAATCCTTCCCAATCGGCATCCTTGATGTTCTTTAATGGGGGTTCGCCTGCTAAAAAAACTCCCATAGCCTTTTCATAAACATAGGGTCTGCTTAAAGTCCCTGCTATATATAATTCCATACTGACACTTTTCCAAAACTTACTAAGATTTCCAGTAAGCCCTCCCGCAAGATAGACTTCCATATCTCTATTATTTTATTTCCACACCTTCGTATTCGGAAACGGCAGACTTGATAATCTCCTTAATCTCATCTACCTTATCTTCCAACTCTTGTGGAATATGGACGGAGAGCTTAATATCTTTGGCTTTACTTTCGGTATTTTGAGCATCTTCGAATAGCTCATCAATATCGGTATCATCCTCATCGGTATTGAGAAAAGAGCAATCAACGCCCCAATTCTGCAAATTATCGGTTTCCCATTCACCATTGGCAAGCTCATCCCAATCCCAATTACCAGCTTGCACGTTATCCTTAATAGCATACTCCTTGATTTTCTGAATTGGGGTATCGGTCTTCAAGACGAAACAAGGCAGCTTATCGAAGTTCGTATTTCCACCGATGCGTAACTCGTTAGCCACTCTGAGGCGCATATTACCGCAGATGGTGACGTATGTACCATCCTCCAAGTCATAAACCATCAAAGGCTTGTACTCTAAGAGCTCTGGGCTATCGGCGAGTGACTTGACGAGCTTGTCGTGCTCGCTCTCCTTTAAGTAGCGAGGGTTCTTTGGAACGCCATCAATCTGCCCCTCATTATAGAGGAGCTTTGTAATGTCAATCATTTCACGAAAACCCAGCTTTACAAGAAGCTCATCCTTTGCGATGGATGGGTTCTGTGAGATTCTCTTTTCTCTTGCCATAACTTTATCATTTAATAATTATTATTTGCAAAGTTACGGAGATTATTCGGGTTTTAATAGAAAATAATAGATTGTGTGTAAACAAATAAAAAAGCTACCCATATAATGAGTAGCCTTTGGAATTATTATTTAATTTTTCCAGCTTTTACAAGCTTATCAAACATCTGTAGAATGGACTTAGCCTTACCTCCTGTCTTATATCCATTGATATAATAAGTAGTCAGTGATTTCCAACCGCTTTCCTCGTAAGTTCTTACGATATTTGCGATTTTACCATGTCTATTTATCGTACCTATCTCAATAGTATCAGTTTCGTTCTCTCTATACTTTTCCCAAAAAATAGAACCTCCTTTCTTTTTATTAAAAGTCACATCTTCCAACTCTTCAACCTTTTTAAATTCAGAAGGTTTTATGTTATAAACGGCAGAAACGGCTTTCGTCATATTTTCCAAACTCTCATTCGCTGCGTCATTCTTTAAGAACTTAACCTTATCATTCCATAATGTTTTGGAGTTGATGGAATCTATTAAAGCGTTGATTCTTCTTGTAGCTTCTTTGCTATCAATCTTGCTGACTACTAATTTGATGTACTTCATTGTTGTATCTCCTATTTTATATTGTTAAACTTATTATTTACACACCAAAAATAATAAAAAAATCTCAAAGTACCAACTATTTTCGGGAATAATATTAATAAATTAATAGTAATTAATATAAACTAATGGGGTTTTATGATTATATTAAGACATTTTCATGCTTCTCTTAGATTCTTATACCTATATATTATATATAAGAAAAGCAGCTACCTATCACAGGCGGCTGCTTATAGACTAATAACTAACTATTATTTTCATTTAACCAAATCTTAACTAATACATATTGTTATGACACTTCAGAACCTATATTCCACAATTTCCGTTTTGCTGATGCAAAGATACAAAAGAAAGCGAGATATAGCAAATAAATGCCATATCTCGCATAAACAATCTTACTTTTCCTCAATCTGTTTAGAGACGTTATCTGTTCGGAAATCCTCAATCTGCTTGGAGAAAGGGGTGAGCTTATCAAGCTGCGCCTTAACAGAGAACTCTTCTCCGATAAAGGCAACACCTTCGTGAATCTTCTGCAAGGCGGCAAGCTGCTTCTTTGTAGTAACAACGGGGTTGATGTAGATGCAACCTCTATGGGTCTGGGCGAACCGCCGACACTCAACACCGCCGCCGTAGATAACAAATAGCGGCTCTTTGCCTTCTGCCCAATCGCTTGCGATGGAATATTCAAAGGCGAGGTTATTCAGTCTATCAGAATATCCACGGGTAGCGAAGGCACGCCATCCACGAGGTACGCCAATCATATTGAGGCGATAGAACTTCTGTGCCACGTTGAGGTCAACGAAGATACCGATACCCTTACCTTGCATACAACGGGCAATCCAACGTTTTTTGTAGATAGCCTGCAAACCAAAAGATACGGGCATTTCATTATATAGGGAGAAGTTCGGCTCAACGATAACGGCAGGGTGATGCTGCAATATCTTCTCAGGGTGCTCGTAGATAGCTGAGAAGCGGTAATCATCGGTATAGAAGTGCAAAGAGCCTTCGCCATTGAGGTTGAAGGTTCTCTTCTGTTCGCCGAAGCAAAGGAAGGGTGACTGACACTCCTTGGCTTGCATATCAATATCAAGTGTCGGAATCTCTAGGTCATTGTCCGTTGGGAAGAGCTGGTCGGGCAAGGTAAGCTCATAATCTGTTCTTTTCATTCTTTGTTACTTTTTAAGAGTTCTACGATTTGGTTATATATAGATAAGGTGTACTTATCCTTTGACTGAACGTATTGCATATACTTTCGTGCTTGGTTGATTACGTTTGCTCTGGTGCGGCAGAGTAGGCGAGCCGAGCGGTCGGGGTGAATGCAATAATCACGGCTTATGAGGCAATATAGTCCTCTAAGAGTGTTGAGCTTGACGGTCTTCACCGCAGAGCAAAGTTCCATGAACGTAACCTTGCCTACCTCACATACCGCTTGCATGATGCGGTCGGAGAGTTCATACTGCTGATATTGATTGTATATCATACGCTATTACTTATTATTTGGTTATTAATAGAAAATATAATGCAAAGTTATAAAAATCTATTAAAAAGCGAATAGTAACTATTAATTATTTTAAATTTATTAATAGAAAAGTTGGTTATTTGACAGATTTTTATTAATTTTGCGGTGTGTTTAAGAAAGAACACTATCACCTAGCAAGCTTATGGGGAGCTTTCTAACGTGTAAGAGTTTGGATTTACGTGAGCCGCAAGGCTACTAAATACGGAGCAGCAGAGAATCCCCATTTCTTTGCTGCTCTTGACTTTTTAAAATATCTGTAAAATGGAGATACGCAGAAAGATATTGAACAATATGTATTGCAATCCCGAGTTAAGGAAAGCAATTGCATTTTCCCTTTTCATTAAGACAAGGGTCAAGTCTTCTGCCGTGCAAAGATGGAGCATCAATAAGCTTCACGAAATCACGGGAGTAAGTGCCTGTGCTGTCCGTAAGCGTATTGATACCTTGAAGGCTCTGGGCTTGGTTGAGTTCACGGGCAAGAATAATCGTTGCCTCATTTTCAAATCTCTAAAAAGTCATACCTCTCACAGGAATGTCCTCGTTCCTAATATCGAGTTTATTTCAAGGAATGATTCTAAAAAGAATGCCTATGCACAGAATGTAAAGTTCATAGAAGATACCTTATCTGCTATGCTTATCATTGATGTACAGAATCGAAAGAATTACGCTAAGCAAATGATTCAGCAGTCTAAGCACCCTAAAGGCTTAAAAGAGTTGAAGGCGGCTAAGAAGGTTTGCAATCATTTTGGCTACGGCGATAAATTCAGAGAGAATGGTATATCATATAAGTATATAGCTGAGAAGTTAAGCGTAAGCGTACAGAAAGCCTTTGATTTAGTAAAGTTTGCGGTCAAAAATGAGATTTTATGCAAATACAGAAACATAGAAAAGCGTTTTTTATCCTCTATTGACTATGTAAAGGATATGATACTCAATAACTATACTTATATCAAGGGAGGGGTAGTCTGTAGGGTGTATGCTAATACCTATGAGGTAATGGAAGGCTCGCCTTCGGCTCGCTTCGCTTCTATCGTGGTATATAATTAGATTATAAAAAACTAAGATTTTGTTTAACGTTTAAATATAGGAGATACAAAAATGTTATTTGAGAAAATTAGTCGTAGATGTTTGTTTACGTTTGATGGGGGGGCAAAGATTCAAGCCATCCTCACTATGCCGAAGCCGACAAAGCCCATTTTCCCTGAGGAAATGGAGCGTCATATAATGGATGAGTTTAATAAATCGCAGCCAAATGCGGTTCATAAGGTTATCAAGTGTCACATAATGAGAAATTAGATATGGGAACAAAAGTAGAAGTAAAGACTATTCCTTTGCATGGATTATTTATCCATCGCAAGCAGGTTTGGCGGTCACTCGGTAAGCTGAGAGCTGAAAGCCATTCTACGTCAGCGCAAAAGGTGTTTATAAATGAGCATAATACTGAGGTCTCAACAGAGAATGCTGATTTCATTGATGGATTGAAAGTCACTCCTTATGATGGTGAGCTGCCAAGAATATCAAAATACGTTGGCAGTATAAGTTACTACCAGTATTGTTTAATGCAAAAATTGGTTTAGTTATGGAAGATTTATCTATTGGCTCAGAAATCGTCTTGAAGGTGGTTGAAAGCGAGGAAGCCGATTGGTAGTGGTTGTTTCTTTGATGAAATTGCAAACTGTATCAATATAGATATGTGTAATCGAATCAAGTGCGCATCAAATGAGCGAAAAGACGGAAAGAATGTTCAATTCAAAAGAGTAAAATAATATGGAAGAAAATATTAACATAGCGGAGATGCTAAAGGATAAGCCAAAAGAGCTGAATCTATATAGCCCAGTTTATGGCAAAGTGAAGTTCGAAGCGGTACATAAAGATAAAATCTACTTTTATCACGACATGAACGAGCATTCAGTTAAGAGCAATGGCAAGTCGTTCGATGATGGCGAGGTTGTAATTTTCCCTTCTAAGGAAATGCGTGAATGGAGCAAGTTCAATTGGAAGAAAGGTGATGTATTGGTTAGTAAAGATAACGTATATATTATCTTTGAAGAGTTTGAGGATGATACCTACACAAGATTTAAAGGTAAGCATTATCTTTGGAAAGAATGTAACGTAGAAGATTATAATAAAGAAGAAACCAAAATGTTAACTTCTGTATTTGAGAAAGCAGCCGATGATGTTGCTCAGACTTACATCAAAACCATTGAGGAACACTTGGACGGCAAACTCAATCTTGAAACTTTGGAGATTGAAAAGCAGCTTGAGTTCAAGGATGGGGATATAGTGGTATATGGAAAATCAGCAGCAATATGCCGAAAGATTTATAAGCATACCCTTAGTTTCTATGTTTCTCTAAATGAAATGGTTGGATTATTGTTTGACGATGAGGTGGAATCATCTGAAGAGTATAGATTTGCTACAGAAGAAGAGAAAAAACAGCTCTTCTCAGCTCTCGAAAAGGAAGGCAAACGATGGGATAGTGATAAGAAAGCTATTGTTGATTTGAAGCCAAAGGTTGAGCTAAAACCATTTGATAAGGTGCTTATCAGAGACTTTGGAAGCTAAGCATGGCAAGTAAGCTTGTTTGGCTATAAAGATAGCGATTCTTATTATTGTTGTAATGGTTGTGGTTGGAATCAATGTATTCCTTACATCGGCAATGAATCATTGTTAGGTACAACTAAAGACGTGGAGGGATAGATATGGATATAAGGAGATTAATAGGCAGTAAGAAATCTGTTCCGTCAATTGACTTCAATCAAGTAGTTAAGAGTGATAACCTCCGATACTGGAGAATTAGCAAAGCTACTTGGGAGAAAGATAAAGTAGAACTTCATATTACCTTTGAAAAAGATGGTATACAAAGTTCTTTAGATAAGACATTTAACACAATAATGGAAGCTGTTGAATATTTCTACAACTTTCTTAAAACAATTTAATTATGATAGACGATAAGAAAATAGAAGCTGCTGCTAATAAGCATATTGAGACAGAGTATGCTAGATACAATAGTGGCGAGGTTGAGGAAGAAATGATTTGTCTTAGAGGCAAAGATAGCTTCAAAGAAGGTGCTAAGTGGGGTATCAATGAGCTATTAAAGGGATTGCTTCACCCTGCTAGCGAAGTTCCACGTAACGATAACGGAGAGGTTCTTGCGTTCTCAAGAATATTCTGTAATAGAAAGCTCTACAACATGAACGCTATGCTCGATAAGACTACTTGCAATACATATCAAGAAATGTGGGAAGAGCAAGTCTATATGTTCCGATTGTCTGATTGGATATTCGTAGATGAGTTGTTTGACTTGATTACGAAAGGAGGTGAGCAATGATTAGAAAGGTAACAATGTACGAAGGCATCTGTGACGGCTGTGGTAGGCGATTAGAAAATAATGGTGGAGATATAGTTGCTTGGAGCGATAAGTCTAACGTATATTTTTTAATGCAAGAACGTGGATGGCAGTTAATTGACGGAAAGTTTTACTGTCCAGACTGCAATGATACTTTCGGTAAGGAAGTGGATAAATATGTAGATAAAAAGAAAGGAGGAAGCAATGAAAGAGCTTAAAGATTTGGTTGTTGGTGATGATGTGCTAGTTAGCGGTATGCATCACAGATGTATCGCCAAGGTTGATAAAGTGACAAAGACTCAAATTGTTGTTAATGGCGTTAGATTCAGAAGAGATTCTGGCTGGCAATGTGGTAGTGATAGGTGGGATACGAAAAGTATATCTGTTCCTACAGAAAAGGAAATATCAGATATTAAAGAAGAGAATTTTCGCAAGAAACTCATCTACGCTATCAGTTCTTTTGATTTCAAACGCTTATCAACAGATGAGTTAAAACAATTGTACAATATTGTAAAAGGCAAAGAAAATGAAAAAGAATAAACACTCATTAAAGATAAGTCGTAGCTATGGTGATATTACCCTTGATGGTTATCCAATAGCTACATATTCGAATGATGAATTGAAGATTCTAAAGAACCTGCTAGAAAAGGTTCTGTGTGAAGTAAATGAATATATTCATCTTTAGACAAGTAAAGCGTATGGCACAGAAAGAATTTAGGAAACCACCTCGTTATATGGTGGGTGATATAGTTTATAGTCACGGATTTATTTGTATTGTCTGTAGCATCTATCCGTTCAATATAGATTATTCTTACGACTTGAAAGTTATTGATGGGCAAAGCTTGGGCAAAATTTGTCAAAATGATATTATGCACGTTCATATTTGGGAAGAGTTTCTTAAAAAGAATGGATGGACATGTTATCGCTCTGAAGGAGAATGTTTTGGGCATAGGTGGTATAAACACCAAGAATACCCTTTCACTTTGCGATATAATAATTTCTTGGGAATTTGCGGAGTATCTTTCAATGACGGAAAAGATGATACTGTTATGATAAAAGGTGTAGATGAACTCCAACATATTCTTTTTGGCTTGCAATTAGATAGTAATTTAAAAATATGAGCGTATGTATTTTGAATATAGAATCGTAAAGATTGAGAAAGGTTTGTGTCTCATTGAGTATAAGACCGCTCCTTATGGAGTTTGGCATGAAGTAAAAAACAAACAATTCAAGACTAAGCCAAAGGCAGAAGCTTGGGCTAGAAAGAACTTGGTTTAATGAAGTAAAGCGTATGGATAAGTTAGAATACATTCCAGGTGATTTTGTAATGACAAATGGAGTACCACTAGGTACAGCTAGATATGTCGTTTACAGAGTAACATCATCAGACCCATCAAATACTTTGAAGTTGAACGATGGAACGGTTATGAAAGGTGTTGTTCGCTTAGAGAATCTTGAAGGTGTTGAATTTGGAGACAAAGGTTATCTCTTCGGTGACAGCTGTGCTTGGGTTAAGGATATTGTTCCTATCCCTCTTACTCCTGAGATTCTAGAAAAGAATGGATGGTACGGAGCAACTCATAGCAAACAATCTGATGACAACACAAAGATTCTTTATAAGACCTTCAAACGCAAGGGCTATCCGACCATAAAGGTTAGTCAAGACTTGAAGATTACTTGTGAGCTAAGTCCTTTTATTGTTAAGTTAGAAAGCGTACCAGATTTACAGCACCTTCTCTTCGGTCTAGGACTTAACTCGGAAATGGAGGTGTAGGTATGAGTGTAGCAACACAAGTAAATCACCATTGCCCTTTCTACGGAAGAAAATGTTACCAATGCGGTTATTGGAATCGTAGAGGAAATGAATGTGAGATAATAACTCATCAAGACAGAAAAATTTGATGTTTAACGCCTTCGGGTATAAAATATAATAGTATGCTTATAAGTGAATTTATTCAACAGCTTCAAGATGTTTACGATGAAGAGGGTGATATGGAAATTGCCATCAAGATAGATGATAACGACTTAGGTTCTGAACCTATTGTTGTGAAATCTACTGTTTATGAACAACTTTATATAGTTAATTCCTAACCGCCTTCGGGCATAATTTTTAAAGATATGACAAAAGAAGAATTAGAAGCAAAGGTGTCAATACAGAAAGACATCATCAGTAAGGCAAAGTATCAGATTTGTAAAGACGTGGAAGAGTATATTGAAAGTCTTCCATACAAAGTTGATGATAAGATAAGTTGTATTAGATGTGATGTTTGTTGGATTTCGAGCATCAGACCTAACGGATGTACTGGGTTTATTGAAATAAGAGTAAACCCTGCTAAGAAGGATGGTACTCGTTCTAATAGAGAATTTGTATTAAACGGACGCAATAGAGATAGTATCAAGAAGATTGATTAATCGCTTTTAGGCATAAAAAGTAGTAATATGGACTTAACAAAAGAGCAGAAAGAAATATATTCTAAAATCGCAGATATTAAAAAAGTCATTCAGAAAAACTATTTTAATATACGTGATTTGACAGAACAGTTGATTAGCACACTTCCTTTCAAGGAAGGTGATGTTGTAATAAATCAAAGAGACCAACGTCTTCTTGTTAGTAAGATAGAACCTTATGACAATGGAATCGGACAGACTGAGAATAGTTATTTGGGAAAAATAGAAGTTACTCTCAATGTAATAAACAAAGATGGTCAGCCTACTGAAAGAGAGTTGTGGGATTTGATATCCGATGAAAGAATTAAAGAAATCAAACTTCCTAGCAAAAAAGACGAGTTCGTTCGTTTGTAGCATAGTTTAATAACCATCCTGCAAAGGATATAAATAAGATAGTAATATGAATATAGACAAATTAGAAAGAGCAAATATCTTAGCCAAGAGTTTAATTCCTAAAGTAGATGAGCTTTTGAATATGTCTTCTCATTCGACAAACATTGCTCACAGTATTTATGGATTATCAGAATGTGACGAAGAGTTTAAAACTAAATTCAAGCAGCTTCTGAATGAAACAAAACAGAGATTGCAGAAAGAGTTTGATGAGCTTTAGTAACTAACCGTCCTTATAGGACATAAATATAAGTAATATGGGAAATAGAATGTTTTTAATAAAAACTGAATATGATGAGAGAGCTCTTAGTGAAGCTATTGAGTGTGAGGCTAAAGAATATGACGAGTCACCTCTTTATGGTTGTGATGTTTCTGTAAAGGAGGTCGAAGATTAACTAACCGCCCTTATAGGGCATAAATATAAGCAATATGAAAAAGATTATTTTGGCAGACTTAGTCGTTGCAAGTTTGTTCGCTTCTTGCTCTAGCGAGAAGACTTTTAAAAAGAAAAATGGTTCTACGATTACAGCAAAGCCTTATGGCTGGGCTAGTAAGGAAAACAAAGTAGAAGGTGTTAACTACGAATTGAATGCTCCAGATGTTGTAGCATCTATCATCTTCGCCCCATCTGTTATCGCTCCAGTTTTGCTGACAGCTTACGATGTATGGGAGCCAGTATCATATACTGAGCCATCTAAGTAACTAATCACCCTCTCCTGCAACAGGGAGAGGGTAAAAAGAAGAAAATATGGAATTAGTAATTACAATATTAGGTTGGATTGCATTAGGTGTTATATCTGCTTATCTGTTAGCAATAGTAGGTAAAATAATCTTTGATGCTGCAACCGCTGATTATAAGTTATACAAGCATGTAAGATTGTGTCGCAAAAGATTGCTAAGACAGCGATATGAAGATTACGCTTGGCTGTTACTACAGTTAGAGAAAGATACGGAAGTTTTCAATCTTACTCATAACACAAGAGATTGGACTTTTGAAGATTGGAGAAAATTTTATCTTAAAAAGGCAAAGAAGGATAAGCAATGAGCAAAGAAAAAGCGATAGTTCACATAAATAATGTGTCCAAGATGATTGGCTCAAAAAGAATAAAATTGAGTAAAGGTATGGCAATTCATATTCAAAACGAGTTAGTCTTGGCACTTAAAGAGTTGGAGGATTAAAAAATGAGTGTATATGCGACAATAGACTTGGATAGCTTAATCTGCAAGTTACCTGATGATGATTTGTCTGACTTCATGTTAGAAACATTCCGTGATAGAGTTTCAGATGAATCTCATGTAAGCCTTATTACAGAAATGTTTAAAGTTATGTATGATACAGACCAAGAAGATGCACTTGCCAAAATGGTTGCTAATATACAAGAAAGAAGACCAAAGCAAGTGTCTCCCGTATGGGTTTCTATCAAGGATAGACTTCCACCAGTAGATAAAGAAGCTGTTGTCCTCACTAAAGATGGAGAAATATGTTTCGGGCATATAGTAGATAAAAAGATAGCCAAAGACTACAACGGATGGAATATTCCTGATGTAGAATACTGGCTACCATTCGTTGACCCAAAAGAAAAATGATTATGGATAGTATAGATACAGAGCGTAAGGCACGTAAACCTCACAGATGCTATATGTGTGGTTGTACGATAGAAGCAGGGCAGAAATATATTCGCCAGTTTACTCCAGAGTACAGGTCTGCAATCAATATACACAAGGAATGCGTCGAACTCCTAAGATACGAAGGTTTTTACGATGAAGATGAATACGGAACAAGTGACGATTTCTTTCACGAAGCTATCCTTGATTACGTCAACGAGCATCACGTATCTTCTGATGGCAAAAAGTATGATGAAGGCTGGGACGGTGATAATTATCACTTGGTAAAAAAGATTTTAAAAGAATTAGAAGTATGACAAAATTTAAGGTAGTTAGATATTGGGACACATATCCCGATGGTGTTGTTGCAACTTGCGACACAGAGGAAGAGGCAGAGAAGATATGCAATGAATATCGTAGAAAACGCAAGCCTATGTATGATTACCTAGTCAGAAAGGAGGGTGATTAATGACTAGAGAAGAGTTAAGAAATAATTATGGAAATGACATCTGTGAGTTATGCCACCGTGAGTTTTATACTAGCAGAGCATACCCAGAATCACTTTGCGAAGGTCAGTTTTGCGAAGAGACAGAAGATTATTTCACAGATGAACATAATATAAAATTGGAGGATTGAGTATGACAAGAGAAAAACTTTTAGAAAAGGCTAGAGAGTTCGAGAAAAAGAACAAAAGTTTCACTTGGAAACCAAATGACTTCCCTGAGGATATGAGCGAGAGTAGTACTCTTGATGAACTTATATCAGAAGGAGATAGTATGTATGATGCTTTAATAGAAGCCGTTAAGCTAATAAGTGATTTGGCTGACGAGTTGGAATATAAAATAGAAGTGGGGGATTGAATATGGCATTTCTTTGTTGTAACCCAGACGGAAAGGAGTTCGTCTTTGCCCAAAAGCCTTATCGTGAAGACATTGGCGATGGTAAGCCTTATTGGGAAATGGATTCCGTTGACTATTGGTGTGAACTACCAAAAGGGCGAATAAAACAATTAACAGGTCGCTCTCTTACATGGAAGGATGAACCTATTGAAAAGAATATTAAAGGTTTGGAGATATGGGTATGAGACTAAGAGGAGTATATCTTATAAAAGACAAAAAAGGGAAAGAGCATCTTGTTTTTGCTTGGAACAGACAAGATGCTGAGTATATTTTATCATGTTTGTTAGGTTATAATAATCATTAGTTATGAAATTAGAAAACATAAAATATAAAGCAAAAAGAATTTATAATGGTGAATGGGTCTATGGAGATTTATTGCACCAATCTGATGGCATTCATATTTATATGGGGAAAGGTGAAGGTGGACGCACCCTATGCCCAAGAGTTGACCCTTCTACCGTCTGCCAGTTTACAGGACTGAAAGATTATGAAGGAAATGAAATCTGGGAAGGTGATATAGTGCATGAAAGCTATGACCTTTTGTGTATAGACAATCTCTATGAGGTAGTTTATATTGAAGAAGAAGGAATGTTTGCATTCAAGAGTGTAGATAAAGTTGACAATTACGAGCCATTTGTTAATTTATTTGAAGTTTATGTTGTTGGCAATAAATTCGATTAGGAAAATAGTGTATGAAAGAAAAGTTTTTAAATTACTTCAGGCTCTTTTTGATTTTCATTATAGGTGTAATTGGTTTTAAAGTTTCTTTCAGCTTAGGAACTCCACACAAAAAAGAAGAGCTTAATATAAAAATATTCACCAAGAATGGGCATGACTATCTGTTTGTGGACACGAAACATGGAGTTTGTGTTATTCACGCCGAGAGCTGCCCTTGTCATAAAAAGAAGTAGCGTATGACGCAAGAAGATTTTGATAAGACAAGATGGAGTCCATATCGTTCTTATAGAATGGAAACCGACCAGTTCAAAGTAACGTTCATCAGCACTTGCAACTGCATCCCAGAGATTACCATGATTATAAAGAGCAAAGTAAGAAATGGTAAGCCTTTATGGAGAAGTGAGATTGTTAGATATGTCTGCAATGGCATATATTACAAGAATAAAAAAGACTTTCTTAACAGATGCAATGAGGTCTTCGAATTTTATTAAGATTATTATGGAAATATTAACAAAGGTAATGGATAAGTACTTAAAGGAAGCTGTCGCTGATTGTGATAAGAAGAAAGTTCTGACCCTCACCGTCAGCAAGGAATGGTTCGATATGATTGTGGCTGGCGAAAAGACTGAGGAGTATCGGGAGATTAAGCCGTATTGGGTAGCACGATTATTTCACAATAACAGCAATATTGTTGATGTGGGAAATCTTGCCTCGGCTTTAGCAGGGCGAACGGATTTACTTAAAAAATATATTGACGCACAGAGAATTGTGTTAAAACAATATACTCACGTCCTCTTCATTAACGGCTACCGCAAGGATAGCCCACGAATTGAGAAGGAGATTGAGAGTATCACCATCGGCAAGCCAAAGAAAGGCTTATGCCCAGACAAGTGGCTTGATACCGAGTTTTTTATTATTAAATTTAAGTGATATGAAAATAAAGAATATACCAAATAAGATTTACCTCAACATCTGTAGCAACGAAGATGAGGTAGATTACAATGAGCTGAACGGAGTAACGTTCAGCACAGAAAAGGTTGGTGTTACTGATTGTGACACAGAAAACGTTCCTTATGTGAATGCTGCGTTATTATGGCACGACCTAAAAGAAGATAAGCCACCATTAAGAAAGTGGGTGATGTTCCGATATAGTGGAGGTGGCGTAAATCCTACGGCTCTTCACTATGGAGCAATGAGTGATGATATATGGGTTGTTACAAGAGGAGACGGAACACATCGTATTGAAGCTCTGTACGAGTGTTACGATAAGATTGAGTGGTTTGATTTTGACGAACTGAAATAAGTTATGAAGAAGGAAGATAGAATCAAAGTTTGGGAGAAATACGACCATCATTGCGCATACTGCGGAAGAGAAATAAAACTCGAAGATATGCAAATCGACCATTTCATTCCTAAGAATCGTGGAAACTATTCACGTTGGAGTGATAAAGAAGGTAAGTATATCGTTTCTCATGGTGAGGATAGCATGGAGAATTATATGCCTTCTTGCCGAGCTTGTAACTTTCGAAAGCGAGATATGAGTATAGGGCAATTCCGTGAAGCTATCAAGGAACAGGCGAAAGGTTTGCTTAAAGGTGCTGCAAAGTTTCAGGTAAGCATGAGTATCGCTTATGGTCTGCTCAACCCTGCTTTTGACAAGCCTATAGTATTCTATTTTGAGAAGTTTAAAAAGAATGATAAAAAGTACACCAAATGAAAGAATATAAATATACAAATAAAGAGGAAAGACCCATTCCAAAATATAAGAATGGTGATATTGCTTGGTATATAGATAGTTGGTTTGAACATCCGCAACGCTGTATTATAAAGGGATGCTGCAACGTATCTTGGTTCGAAGGAAATGAGCTTAACCCTTCATGTTGGTGGATAGATTACAAATATAAACCCGACTATTGTGAACGAACTAAACAGCATACAATTAGAGAGGAATCACTTTTTGATACCGAGCAAGAAGCTTTAATTGCATTGTTCGAGCAGTTTAAAGAAAAAGTAAAACGTAAAGTAGATTTCTTTAGCAAAGAGGCAAAAAGGTTAGGCATAAAACAGCAGTTGTTATTACAATAATAAGAAAGGGTAGGGCGAAAGCTCTACCCCTTCTTGCCATATAGAACATAATCAATAACCTTTCGGTTGGCTTCATCAATCAGTTGTTGGTCTTTGCGTACATATATAGAGGTTATTCTATGGCTACTCTTGTGCCCAAGGCAGTCAGCGATAACATCCATACTGATACCGATTTCATAAGCAATAGTGGCAAAGGTATGTCTTGCCCAATACGTACTGACTTCGGGAATACCAATACTATTGCAAATCTTAGATAGCATTTTATTGATTGATACATCGTAATAGCGATAAGAGCTCTTTCTATCGAATACGCTTAGGAGGTGTTCTTTACCTCTATATTTTTCGATAATTTCGAGAGCTTCGGGTTCTACCTTTACATTATATAATGTACCCGTCTTTGCTCGTCTATAGGTTATTCTTCCGTTTTCAATCTTCACTATCCTAGAGAGGTCAATTAGATTAATGCCCATAAGATAGAAAATTAGAAAGAAAATATCCCTATGCCTAGCACGAAGCGGAGTAAGCTTCGCATCATGCAGCTTTCTTAGTTCTTCGACCGTCAAAGAGCGTTTCTTGGTCTCTTCCATTTTGATTGAATACATATTGAATACGTATTCCTTCAATAGACCTTTCTTTCTTGCGAAGTTTAGCACCGCCCGAATACCCCTTAACCTTACAGCAATGGTATTCTTTGTATTCTTATCCTTTTTCAAGGATTCAACAAATCCATCAAGCCATTCAATATCTATATCCTCCAACCTTAAAGATTCATAGTCGCAATAGTTGCTGATTTTGCTTGCAGTTGTTGTATAGACCAACTTTGTGCCTTCATTATCCTTAGTCGCAAGGAAAGCATCCATCTGAGTTTTGAAAAGATGATTCTTATATTCTTGCTCATCCTCATCATTGGATAGATAGAGCGAAAGCTTCTTGTTTGAGAAGTAGCGCAGTTTGCCTTCTTCTTGCAACTGCACTATCTTATCATTGAGAAGGGAAAGCCTTTTTATCAGCTTCATATTGATTACTCGCTGCTCGGGCAATCCCTTCACCTTTTCATTCTTGGCATCCCATTCATCTTCTTTCAGCTCATAGCCTGTCGGAATATAAATGGCACTATCTTTTCTTGCGACCTTGAATTTGAGCGGAAATCTACCACTATTCAATCGCCGTCTTTTATCTAGCTTGATTGATACCTTAATCATAAGTTCGTATCTCCTTTTTTATTTGCACGGAATTTGCACGTTTTGGTGTAAAATCCGATACTGATTGTTATTTTTTGAGAATCCTTTATATTCTCTTTTAGTGCAAAATTACTTATTTTTTGTTGTTTTATGTGCTTTTTTTCGAGTTTTTTAATCAATTAACACGAATTATGCACATATTCTAACAATATGCAGTATGTTCTTTCTTTTGCACTGATATTCAAATACTTATGCTTTTCGTTTTAGTCGGTTTGCACGGAATTTGCACGTTTTACGTTTTTTAACGTTACTTTATGGTGATACAACAGCGCACTCTGTACCATCCTCTGATGTCCGAAACGTCAACAGTAAAGTCTGCAAAATTAGGATTCACCGAGCGACAGATAATCTTTGTATTATCACCCTTTGCCTGGAACACATTTTTGATGATAGCACCATTGACGGTATCTAGGACATAAGTGTTGCCCCATTCGATGAAAGCTTTCTCATTTATCTTCTGCACAAGCACCTTGCTTCCGCTTGGGTACTCAGGCGACATACTATCACCCGTAACTGTGATTGCCATTGAAATATTCTCAATAGGAGAAATCATCATTTCGCAATCGTGCTGCTGTATCTGATACTCGAAATTGTTTGGTGTACCGCCTTGCGCTGCAACGGGAAGAAGCGGTACTTTATAGAATTTGCCTTCCTCCTGTAGCTTATCGGTGTTAGTCATAAAACCCTCACCCGTTTCTAACCAATCAGCATTAATATCAGGGAAGACTTCTGAAACAGCTCTCTTTGTCTTTAATGATAATTTATCTGTATTATAGAAATGACTGATGCTTACACCAATCTTTTCTTGAAACTGAGCCATTGACATTCCCTTGTGCTCAGCTACTTTTTTTGCTCTTTCCAATAATGTACTCATATATTTATATTAATTATTATTAAAATATTAATAGAAAATAATAGTTTCTCATTTTTTTTTATTAATTTTGCGGTGTGATTACAAAGCACCGATATGTTTCGGTTGCAAAGATAGTGATTTTATATTAATTTCTATATAAATTTTTAGTTAAATATGGTTATTAAATCTCAAAAAGAGAAAGAAAGCTTAGTAGTTCAATCTGTAGAGAACTACATGAAGCAGGGTCTCAAGAAGTCTGAGGCTGTGCGGCGTACAATGAGTGACTTCAAATATGCGTGCGAGGCTAGCATCTATGGGATTCTCAAACGCAATAAAGAGAAAGGAGGCAATGATGATAAACGAACCGCCTGATGTGAAGCCGAAAGGTAGATATTCGGTTAAGGAGACTGCTGAAAAGTTACGAGTTAGCGCAAACACTATCTATCGTTACATTAAGGGTGGATTCCTTAAGAGTATTGTAAGACCGAATGGGCAAGTGGCTATCGCAGGGTCTGAGATTACTCGATTCTGGGGTGGCGAGTATATATAAAAGGTGTAAATATGGAAAAGGAGATACAAGAAGCAATCACATTATTAGAATCCCAAGGTTATGAGATTACTCCACCGCAATCTATCTCTGTCATAAATGAAGAGTTTGAAAAATGGTGGAAGATGTATGGTAAGTGTGTCGGCAAGCAGAAATGCTTAAAAAAGTGGATGCACATGACTAAGAAGGATAGAGCCGCTTGCATGGCTGCTACGCCACGATATGTTGCATCAATCACTCAGAAAGTATATCAAAAACACCCTCTTACCTATCTTAATTCCCGTGCTTGGGAGGATGAAATATATTCTGAGTATGACGAAGTACAGCAACAACAGCAGCGAACAGAGCTTAATTTCGCAAGAACAGCAGCAGCGGTCTTTAACGCCGATTAATATTGAGGATTGGACTAAAGCCCATTATCCTTTGATAAGTGAACGTAAAAAGCCTATTCTTTCTTTAGCTTCCGCAATCGAAGATACAAATTCTTTGATTGATATAGATAAGATATATGAAGAAGGTCTTGCGTTACAATGGGTGAAAGCCCAATTATTAGACACTTTTAGACTTCTTGGTGCTGGTAACTCGGTGAATAGTCTTCAAGTTGTCTTTATGGCAAGACGCATTAGAAATATCTATTATTATCTATCACCAAGCGAACTTACCTATTTTTTTGAATCATTAATAGGTGGGGGCTACGGAAAGATATATGTGGGTAATACTATCAATCCTCAGAACCTTATGGAGGCATTACAGAAGTTCGATTCCGAAAGAGCACAGATGTTATCACAGATGGAATCCGATGCTAATAAGGAGCGAAAAAAGAACGTAAAGGCTGATATTGATACCGTTAATGCTATCTGTAATAAGATACGCAAGGAATTGACTATTAAGCTTATGGGTTCTAGGGCTGGAAATGAATACAAATCGTTTAACGTTAATAAAAACAACAATGAAAATTGAAATCAAATCAATGACTTTACAGAACTTCAAGAAGGTTCGGAGTCAAGAAATTATTTTTAGCCACAATATGGTTATTAGTGGCGCAAATAAGGTAGGTAAGACAACTATCTATGATGCCTATCTTTGGGCAATCTTCGGCGTTATCAGCAAGAAGAATGCTACCGTACAACCTCTTGATATTAATAATGATGTTATTCATCATCTTGAAACCTCTGTCACTGTAGTACTTAACTATAATGATGAGCGAGAGGTTAAGGTACAGCGTATCCTTACTGAGAATTGGGATAATAAGGGTACAGCAGATGAAAAGTTACAAAGTACTACACAAGAGCGACTTATTAATGATGTTCCTCTTTCACAGAAAGATTTTAACGCCAAGCTCGAAGAACTTTGTTCGCTCAAAAGATGGCTCGTTCTGTCTAACATCAATATCTTTATGTCTTATAAGGTTGATGACAGAAGAAAAATGCTTATGTCGTTGGCTGGCAAAATCAATGAAGAAGAATTGATGAAGCCTTATCCTATGGTGTATAAGGGCGTAATTGAAGAGAAGAAAGAACTCTCCGATATGCTTACACAGCAGAAGGCAACAAAGAAGAAAGCGGAAGAGGAGTTGGATTTAATACCAGCAAAGGTTCAGGCACAAGAGGCTCTTAGAGTTGATGTCGATTTTACTGCTCTCAAAGCACAGAAGGCAAAAATCGATGCTGATATTGCTGCTATAGATGCGGCATTGGAGGGAACGACTGAGAAAGACCCTGCTATGGAAGAGTACCTCAATAAGTTGCAAGCGCATAACGTAAAGGTTGCAAATGCACAGAAGGTATGGCAAGATGCTAAGATTAAGGCGATTGATGAGCTTACGAAGAAGATTTCTACGGCTTCAACGAAACTCAATGACGCTAAATCTGCATATACTACCAATATGGAGACTAATAAGAAGAATAAGGTTTCCTTGGCGGAGGTCACTATTAATTTCAATAACAAGATTAAAGAGTGGAATGATGCTAACGAAAAGAAATTTAACCATAAGCAAACAGATGTTTGTCCAGTTTGTGGTCGTTCTTATACGGACGAAATGAAGGAAAAGGAGTATGATAACGCCGTTGCCGAGTTCAATAAGAATAAGTCTGATGAACTCACGAAAATACAGAATGAGGCTGCTCAGATTAAGCAACAGATGAATGTCCTCAAAGGTAATATTAATACCTATGAGCAGATTACCAAGGCACAAGATGAGGATAAGGTAAAGAATGCCCAATCGGAGTATCAGAAGTTAATTAACGAGCGTACAGAGAAGCAGAATCAAACTTGGGAAGCTGCTGCGGAAAAGGTGGTCTTTGATAAAGACCTCGCCGATATTGAAGCAATTAAGCCTGTTGTGAAGGTTGATGCTACAATCGAAGAGAATAAGGAGAAAAAGAAGACCCTTGTTTCTCAACGTGACGAGTTAGTTAACAAAATCGCATGTGAGGAGACCAACAAGCGTATTGATACAGAGAAAGAAAAGCTCAATAATCGCTCTGTTGCGTTATCTCAGATTATTGCTGATTGTGGTGAAGTTATTAGCCAAATCAAAGCTTACAAGAAGGCAAAGATTAATCTTGTTGAGCAAAAGGTAAATTCATACTTCTCACTCATTCGTTGGAAGTTCTATCAGCAGAATAAGACCAATGACGATGAGAAGGAAATCTGTACCGCTATTGATAAGGATGGTATTGACTACGATAATACGAATGATGGAACTGTTATTAATATGGGCATTGATATTATCAGCGGTATATCTAAGGCTTCAAATATCTTCGTACCTTTGTTCGTTGACCGCAAGGAATCAGCAGAACACATCGTGCCCGTTGAACAGCAGATTATCTACTTGCAATGTATCTACGGTCAACCTTTGGAGATTAAATCACTTTAATAACTTTATAAAATATAAATTATGGCAGAAAATGGTATCGTGGTTTCACAGCCACAAGTTAGCGGACTTAATATGTTCGCAAATCAAGACAGTTT
>ERZ1034901.743-NODE-743-length-24972-cov-64.478107_pt1 | contig 24972 bp, 15 predicted proteins | sample MGYA00520628_ERZ1034901 | MGnify/ENA primary metagenome ERZ1034901 (study PRJEB33766, sample SAMN09781783) | gut metagenome | biome: gut microbiome | host: Homo sapiens | place: Madagascar | study: EMG produced TPA metagenomics assembly of the PRJNA485056 data... | reverse complement strand
ACTGATTATTAAGTGGTTATAGATGTTAAAAAATCTATTAACCACTTATGATTTGTAATCCGGCGTTAAAAAATGTCCTAACCTATTTCGGCTCTGCGGATTTGCAATCCGCAGCAAAGGAGAATGCCTTTCCTTTTGTTGGGGGATTACAAATCCCCCGGTTTTAATAGGTCGAACCTTTTTTTACGGCGGATTTCAAATCCGCCGGGACGCCTGACGGAAGACGTTTTAAATCCGCCGGGAATCTTAGCGACGCAGCGTTTCGATGCATTGCTAGAATTCTTAGCAATACGGCGTTTCACCGCATTGCTAGAAAATCTTAATCCTCGTCATCAAAGTCGGTGTCGAAGCTTGGCTTGCCGCCACGCTTTCCTCCGAAGTTTTTGCCACCTCTGCGGTCTCCCTTGAAACCACCGCGCTTGTCATTACGGTCTCCCTTGAAACCACCGCGCTTGTTGTTACGGTCGTTACGGTCGCCTCCGCGCTTGCCTCCGAAGCTGCGGCCGCCCTTGCGGTCATCATCATCGTCGCGTCTTCCGGCACCCACACGTGGACGTCCGCCACGGCGAATCTCATTGCGGCGCTTCTCGAAGTCCTCCAGGCGATGGCTGTGGAACTGGAAGCTGCGGATATCAGCATCCTCGTTCTCAGTCTCCTCACTCACACGCTTCTTGAACTCGCGCTCCTTCTTGAAACGGTGCTTCTGCGCCATCTCGCTCTTCTCGCGCTCAGTCTTCACGATACCGCCCTCAGAGCGGAACTCCTTCATCTTGCCGTCGAACATCACATACTTGCGGAACTCGCACTCCAGACTTCCGTTATATACCGGAATCTTGATAGATGGCTTCAGTCCAATCTGCTCGAAGCACTCCTCGCGGTAGCTCAATACCCAAGCCTCGTTGCCGGCGAAGGCACGCTTGAAGCGCTCGCCTATCATCTTGTAGGTATTCAGCAGATTAGGAGTAGAGATACGCTCGCCGTATGGAGGGTTCATCACGATGATGCTCTTCTCGGCAGGCTGTGTGAAGTCCTTGAAGTCCTGCTGTGCGATGGTGATATCCTTGCTCAGTCCGGCTGCACGCACGTTGAGGTTGGCAGTGTTCACCGCCTTCATATCTACATCATAACCGTAGATATGGTGCTCGAACTCGCGTTCCTGAGAGTCGTCGTTGTAAATCATGTCAAAGAGATCCTGATCGAAATCGTTCCACTTCTCGAAGGCAAACTCCTTGCGGAATACACCTGGAGAGATGTTGCGGGCGATGAGGGCAGCCTCGATGGCGATGGTTCCCGAACCGCACATTGGGTCGATGAAGTCGCATTCACCCTTCCAGCCGGTCATCAGGATCATACCTGCAGCGAGAACCTCGTTCAGAGGTGCCTCTACCTGCTCCTGACGGTAGCCACGGCGGTGCAGACTCTCACCGCTAGAGTCGAGACTCAGGGTAGCGTTATCCTCTGCGATATGGATGTTGAGGCGGATGTCTGGGTTAGACACGCTAATGTTAGGACGTGTGCCCTGCTTCTCGCGGAACCAGTCCACGATGGCATCCTTTACCTTATAAGTCACGAAGCGTGAGTTGCGGAACTCCTCAGAATAGACCACTGAATCTACCGAGAAAGTCTTCTTCACGTCTAAGATGTCATCCCACTTGATCTTCTGAATCTCGTCGTACACCTCCTCGGCAGAACGTGCCTTGAAGTGCTTGATAGGTTTCAAGATACGGATGGCTGTGTGCAACTGGAAGTTAGCACGATACATCATTTCCTTGTCGCCTGTGAAAGATACCATGCGGCGACCTATTTGTACATTGTTAGCACCCAGTTGGGTGAGCTCCTCAGCCAAGACTGGCTCCAGACCCATAAAGGTCTTGGCAATGAGTTCAAATTCCTGTTCCATTATTGAATTCTATATCTAATAAACTTTGTTTTTCTTTTCTATATTTCTTTGTTTTCGGCTTCATGTCCTTGGTCACCCATACGTTGGCGCCCACGATGCAGCCTTCTCCGATGGTGATTCTGCCCAGGATGGTGGCGTTGGCATAAACGATGACATCGTCTTCCAGGATAGGGTGGCGAGGGATTCCCTTGATAGGATTGCCGTCCTTATCCAGTGGGAAACTCTTGGCTCCGAGGGTGACACCCTGGTAGAGCTTCACGTTGTTGCCGATGATGCAGGTGGCACCGATAACCACACCCGTGCCATGGTCGATGGTGAAGTGGTGGCCGATGGTAGCCTCCGGATTGATATCGATACCCGTCTCCGAGTGTGCCAGCTCCGTCATCATTCTTGGGATGAGTGGCACGCCGAGCTTGTGCAGAACATGAGCGATACGATAGTTGGTTAAAGCCTTGATCACGGGATAGCACGAGATGATTTCTCCGTGGCTCATTGCCGCCGGGTCACCGTTGTAGGCTGCCTCTACGTCGGTGGCGAGAATCTTGCGGAGCTTGGGAAATTCCATGATGGCTTTGGCGGCGATGACACCTGCCTTGGCACGCTGGTGCTGCAGTTCTGCCTGGGTTTCCGATTCGCAGTCGTTGGCGAAGCAGAGTCCGGCGAGAATCTGTTCTGCGAGCATCTCGTAGAGTTTCTCAACTCTTACTCCGATATGGTATTTGATGGTAGAGATATTCACGGATGAGTTTCCGAAATATCCCGGAAAGAGGATGGAGCGAGACAGATTGATGATGTCTTCGAGCGCCTTGCCCGAAGGAAGTGGATTTCCGTCTCTATGCTGATGGAAGAGACCTTTCAGTGAATCGGCGCTTGAAAGCTCGTCGATGGTCTCTGTCAGCTGATGAGTTAGTGTATCTTTACTCATTTTCTTCATGTATCAATAAAATTCGACTGCAAAGATACGATTAATTTCTTGAACTGCAAAGAATTCGTTCTTGTTTTTTGTGATTTTTTTAGCGTTTCTGAAATTTCATATCCCTGAATGCACTCCAGGCTATCGGTATCGCCACGAAAAAGGAACAGATATCTGCCCACGCCTGACACATCTCTACGCCTAGTAATCCGAAGAAATGAGGGAGGATGAAAATGAGCGGAATGAAGAACAAACCGCTACGTGCTGCTGCCACGATATTCGCACGTACGGGCTTGCGGATGGTCTGCATCAGCATATTCGTCAGCACGATGGTGGCTACCAGAGGGAAGCTGATAACTTGCCATTTCAGGGCAACGGAACCCACGGCTACCACGCTGGCATCATCACGGAAGAGTTCGATGATAGGCTCGGAGAAGAGAAAGCCGAATACGGCACAAACCGCCAGAAATACCGTGCCGCATTTGATGCAGAAAAAGAATGCCTCCTTCACACGCTCGTACAACTTGGCTCCATAACAGAAACCGCAGAGCGGCTGGAACCCCTGACCCAGTCCGATGACCACGGCATAGGTGAAGAACGAGATTCTCGTCACGATGCTCATACCCGCAATGGCTGCATCTCCATAGGCTCCGGCAGCCACATTCAGTACCAGCGTGGCGATGCTTCCCAGACCCTGTCTTGATAAGGAAGGCGTGCCGCCAAAGATAATCTCCTTGATGTAAGCCCTGGTTGGTGTGAAGTTGCGAAGATGGATTCGGATGCTCTGACCCTTGTGCGACATCCAGAAAAGCATGGCGCAACCGAAGCACTGGCTGATGAGGGTGGCGATGGCGGCTCCTGTGATGCCTAAGGCAAAATAAATGATAAGCAGTGGAGCCAGAATCAGGTTGAGTAGTACACCCGACATGATACCCTTCATGGCATACATCGCGTTGCCTTGAAAACGCATCAAGTTGTTGAGCGTTAAGGATGTAGTCATAAAAGGAGCTCCCAGCAGAATGATGCCCAGATAGCGCTCCGTATAGGGCTGGATGGTAGGTGTTGAACCCAGAAGAATGCAGAGCGGTGTAAGGAATGTTTGTCCTAGAACGGCGATAACGAGACCCGTAAGAAAACTCAGCACGAAGCCCGTAGCTGCCATCTTCTTCGCCTTCTCCGCCTCCTTGGCTCCCAGCATTCGGGAGATGTAGTTTCCGGCACCATGGCCATAGAAGAAACCAACAGCCTGGATTACAGCCATCATAGCGAAGGAAACGCCTACTGCCGCCACGCTCTGGGTATTGATGCTGCCCACGAAGTAGGTGTCGGCGAGGTTGTACATACTCGTCGATAACATGCTGATAATGGTAGGTATCGCCATCGTAAAAATCACCCGATGCACCGGTGCATGGGTCAGGAATGTATAATTATCTCTTGATTTCTTCATATCAGCCTGCAAAGTTACTGCTTTATTTCCGAAAGGGGGGAAATATTCGATGATTTTAACGCTCGGCAGGAAAAAAAACAATGATTTCGTTTGCCATCTCGGAAAAAACTCGTACTTTTGCACCGTTTTTCTGATGATACATTATTATAAAAAGAAAAATCAGAGCAAAAAGTTTTAGAAAAAAATCAGATCAATGAGTGATATTAGAATCATACCCGTTACTACCAAGAAAGGATTGAGAACTTTCATACAGTTCTATTACGACCTTTATGAAGGTAGCAAATATGCCGTTCCTTACTTGCGTTTTGACGAGTGGAATACATTGAGCAAAGAGAAGAACCCAGCCTTCGATTTCTGCGAAGCGCAATATTTCCTGGCTATCGATTACAGCATCCCGAAGGTGGTAGGCCGCATTGCCGCCATCATCAACCATTGTGCCAACGACCAGTGGAACAAGAAGCAGGTGCGCTTCGGATGGTTCGACTTCATCGATAATCTCGAGGTTTCCGGTATGCTGCTGGATGCCGCAGCCCACTGGGGCAGAGAGCGTGGCATGGAAGAATTGGTAGGACCACTTGGCTTTACCGATATGGACCGCGAAGGAATGCTCATCGAAGGATTCCACGAGAAATCCACCATGTACGTCAACTACAATTACCCTTATTATCCCAAGCACATGGATGCTCTGGAGCTCTTCCAGAAGGACAACGACTGGCTGGAGTACCGCATCAAGGTGCCTGAGGTAACCCCTCCGAAATTTGCCAAGACAGCCCAGTTCATCGAGAGCCGCTACAATCTGCACGTGCATAAGTTTACCAAGCACGAACTGGTTCAGGGTGGCATGGGCAGGGAAGTCTTCCGCATCGTCAACGAAACCTACAAGGATCTCTACGATTTCCAGCAGCTCACCGACCGACAGATCGACGGGTATGTGGATTCGTATATCAAGATGGCGGATATGAACCTCATCACCGGTGTGGTAGATGGCAACGACAACAACCGCCTGATCGGTTTCGGCGTATCCTTCCCATCCATGACCGAGGCACTGCAGAAGAACCGCAACGGCAAGCTCTTCCCTTGGGGATGGCTTCGGCTTCTGCGGGTGATGAAGTGCCATGCCACTGATACCGTGGATCTGGTGCTCATCGGCGTGTTGCCGGAATACCGTAGCAAGGGTGCCAATGCCCTCATCTTCGCCGACCTCATCGAGCAGTACCACCGCTACGGTTTCAAATGGGCGGAGGCGATGCCGCAGATGGAGAGCAACAAGGGTGTGCAGAGCCAGTGGCAGTATCTGGAAAGCGTGCAGCACCGTCGCCGCCGCTGCTACAGAAGAAAGTTATAGGAAATTGAAGAAAAATAATTAGAAATAGATAGAATGAGATTTGCAGTTATAGCCGCAGGCGAGGGAAGCCGATTGGCACAGGAAGGCGTGGAACAGCCTAAACCCCTGGTGCCGGTATGCGGCGAACCGATGATAGAGCGCCTTCTACGCATCTTCGTAGATTGCGGTGCTACCGAAATCGTAGTGATTGTCAACGAATGGAGCACGGCGGTGCGTGAACATCTGGAGCAGATGAAGCTGCCGGTGCCTCTGCGCCTGGTGGTGAAGACCACTCCTAGTTCCATGCACAGTCTGCATGCCCTCTCGCCATATCTCCGTGGCGAGCGCTTCTGCCTTACCACCGTGGATACCATCTTCCGTGAGGAGGAATTCAAGAAGTATATCCGCCACTTCCAGGAGGCAAAGGATATTGACGGCTGCATGGCTGTCACCCCATACGTGGATGATGAAAAACCGCTGTGGGTAGGCGTGGAGAAGCAGGAGGATGCCGAGGGTGCCAGTCTGCTCGACAAGCAGGGCTCGCACAAGAAACCCCGAATTACGGGCTTCCATGATAAGCAGGAGGGCGATGACCATCTGATTTCGGGTGGAATTTATTGTCTGGGTGACAAGGCGCTCGATGTGCTCGACCATTGCATGGAGCAGGGCATGAGCCGCATGCGCAACTTCCAGCGCCAGCTGGTGGTAGAGGGATTGAAGCTGGAGGCTTATCCTATCAACAAGATTCTCGATGTAGATCATAAGGAAGATATTGCGAAGGCTGAGGCTTTCATCCATCCGCTGGAGGGTAAGACCCTGGTGGGTGTATGCCGCGGTAACGAGTTCTCGCCTAATTGCGTGGATAACGATGCTGCCATCATGAATGCCGTAAAACTGCAGCTGGAGGCACTCGGTGCGAAGGTGATGCTGATGTGCGAGAAGGAATTCTGCCGCAAGGCAACTGTGTTGGAGAGAGCCTACGGATGGCCTCGCTGCCGTGTGACAGTGGGCGTGGATGGCTTCTTCTCGATGGCACGTAGCAAGCAGGCACTCGATATTCTCGGCAGAATAGAAGAGGAGGGCGTATTGGTGGTGAACTCCAGTCTGGGTGTAAACCGCTGCATCCGCCGCATTATGACCGAGCGTTTCATCGCCGGAGGCATCGCTACTCCCGAGAGCCGCATCATTGGCAGAAACGAAGAGATGGTGAAGGATATACACTATCCTTGCTGGCTGAAGCGTGGCGACGGCTGTGCGCAGCAGAAGGAGGATACCTGCTATGTGCAGAACGAGCAGGAGGCTGAGGCGCTGCTGAAGAATTTCTGGCTGCGTGGCATCACGTCGGTGGTGGTGAATGAGCATCTGAAGGGCGACCTCATCAAGTTCTACGGCGTATCGGGTACCGATTTCTTCTATTGGTTCTATCCATCGAAATGCGGCCATCGCTCCAAGTTCGGACTGGAGGTGATCAATGGTGAGGCGCAAGGCATCGCCTTCGATGCCGAGGCGCTGAAGGCTGAGGCTGACAAGGCTGCCGACATGCTGAATGTGCCGGTATATGGCGGCGACTGTGTGGTCAGCGAGGATGGCAGCATCCGCATTATCGATTTCAACGACTGGCCTAGCTTTGCGCCATGCCGTGATGAGGCTGCGTTCTATATAGCAACAAAAATGATACAAGAATAAAAATTAAAAAGATGAATCAGGAATTTAAGGCTTCTCTGAAATCAGCGGATACCGAGGAGCACATTGATATTTACTTCTATCGTCCTATTGGCTACCAGTGGGCGCGATTCTTCCGCATGCTTCACGTCACCCCAAACGTGGTGACCATTCTTTCCATTTTCCTCGGCGTAGGAGCGGGTATCTGCTTCTATTTCGATGATTTGGCAATCAATATCTTGGGCATCTTCTTGCTCATCTGGGCAAACGTATATGATAGCTGCGATGGTCAGTTGGCACGACTCACCAACCAGAAGAGTGCCCTGGGCAGAATCCTGGATGGCGCAGCTGGCGACTTCTGGTTTGTCAGCATCTACTTCGCCATCTCCTTCCGTCTGATGCCGGAGTGGGGCTGGAAAATCTGGGCACTCTGCATCGTTGCCGGTTTCGGATGCCATGCCATTCAGAGCCGTCTTGCCGATTACTATCGTCAGATTCACCTCTTCTTCCTGAAAGGAAAGGAGGGAAGCGAACTGGACGATGCCAGCAAGCAGGTAGAGCTGTGGAAGCAGATGAAGTGGAAGAAGGAGCCTGTGCAGAAACTCTTCCAGTTCTTCTACAAGAACTATACCTTGGGACAGGAGCGGGATACTCCTATCTTCCAGATATTCAAGAGAAATCTGCGCGAAAGATATCCGCAGCAGTTGCCTGAGCAGTTGCGTGCCGACTTCCGTGCGGGCAGTCTTCCATTGATGAAATATGCCAATATCCTTACTTTCAACTGGCGCAGCATCACGCTGTTCATCTCAATCCTGATAGGTCTTCCATGGCTTTATCCGGCTATCGAGATTACCGTGTTCAGCCTGATCTTCTTCTATATGAGAGGAACCCACGAGCGTCTTTGTCTGAAGCTCAACCAGAAGGTCCTGAAGGGAGAGTATGAGGCATAAACAATAACAAATACTTATATGAATAACAAGTTCAGAAATATATTCATGGCGTTCGGTATCATCGCCATCATCATCATGCTTTGCACGATGGATATGGACTATACCGATATCTGGCGCTATCTGAAGCAGGCGGGCATCTATTTCCCGCTGATTCTCGGTCTGTGGCTCGTGGTTTATTGGGTGAACACCGTTTCCTGGTGGCTCATCATCAACGACGAGGGTAGGGTAAAGGGACTCTCGTTCTGGCGAGTATATAAGCTCACCGTGAGCGGATTTGCCCTGAACTACACCACTCCCTGCGGATTGATGGGCGGCGAACCTTACCGCATTATGGAGCTGAAGCCTTTTACGGGTGTGAGCAAGGCTACATCATCGGTCATTCTCTATGTGATGATGCACATCTTCTCCCATTTCTGGTTCTGGTTCCTTTCTACATTTCTCTATATCGCCCTGTATCCGATAGGTGTCCCTATGGGCATCATGCTGGGCTTCATCGCAGCCTTCTGCCTGCTCGGCATCTACTTCTTCGCCCGCGGTTACAAGACGGGAATGGCGCAGAAGGGCATCCGTCTGCTCACCCATATTCCTTTCGTGAAGAACTGGGCTAAGCGGTTTGAGCAGGAGAAGCAGGAGACCCTGGAGCAGATAGATTCGCAGATAGCCCTGCTGCATGGTCAGCACAAGAGCACCTTCTACAGTTCCCTCTTCTTCGAGGTGATGGCGAGAGTGCTCCAGAGCCTGGAGATTTATCTTATCCTGAAGGCTTTTGCTGCGGATATCAGCATCGCTGACAGTATTCTGATTCTTGCCTTCTCATCGCTTTTCAGCAATCTCATCTTCTTCTCTCCTATGCAGTTGGGAGCCCGTGAGGGTGGTTTGGCTCTGGCGGTGGATGGCCTGCATCTTACGGGTGCTCTGGGCGTATATACCGGTCTCATCACCCGAATCCGTGAGCTGGTATGGATAGCCATCGGCATTCTGCTCATCAAGGTGGGAAACAAGGACCTGAAGAAGATTCAGGAAGAATACGAGGCTGATCAGAAGAGCCAGCAGCAAACAATTAATAAAGGAAAATAATGAAAGTACTGGATATAAAAGGAATCATCTTTGATTATGGTGGCACGCTCGATACCAGGGGCGACCACTGGTCGGAAGTGCTGTGGCAGGGCTACGAGCACTTCGGCATCGGTGTGGCTGATGACGAGGAAGTAGAGCCAGGAGTAAGTGTTCACAAGCAGGCGTTTCGCGATGCCTACGTGTATGGTGAGCGAGCACTGGCTGTGAATCCCATCGTGACTCCCGATTTCCATTTCGAGGATATTCTCAGAGAAAAACTGATCCTGGAATTGAATTTCCTGGCAGGAAAGGAATTGCTGGAGACTGGAAAGGATGATTCTGAGAAACAGGCGAAGCTTGGGAATCCCGGAAAAGATGCAGATGCATCGTCTTCAGATTCATCATCATCAGATTCTTCATCATCAGAAAGCCTTTTCCTCTCCCTTTCTGATTCAGAAATCCTGCAGATTGCTGTGGATATGGCTCGCTATATCAATGCCAAGACCCTTGCTCTTCTGAATGAAAACAAGCAGGTGTTGGAGCATCTGAAGCAGAAGGGTTATCCGATGGTGCTGGTTTCCAATTTCTACGGCAACATCAATCAGGTATTGAAGGATGCAGGAATTGATGGCTATTTCGAGGACGTGATAGAATCGGCAGTAGTGGGTGTGCGCAAGCCGAACCCAGCCATCTTCGCCCTCGGAGTCTGCGCCCTCGATCTTCCTGCCTCCCAGGTGCTGGTAGTGGGCGATACCTATGGCAAGGATATCATTCCTGCCCATAAGCTGGGTTGCCACACCCTATGGATCAAGGGATTGCAGTGGGAAGAGAAGAAGGTGGATGAATCCATCCCCGATGGCATCATCAAGAAACTCTCTGAGATGGAGGAATTTCTGAAAATCTCATAAAAAACTGAAATATATAATAGGTTTTTGCAGCTATTTACGAATAATGTTATAACTTTGCAGCCTGAAAGTAGAGAATGATTAATAATGGGCGCAAGGCCCCTATATATATAATAAGGTAATGAAAGGTATAAGAAAATTGTATTTGGTGCTCGTCCTCCTGGTGTTTTCTACACTCCAGATGATGGCGCAGCAGAAGATAACAGGTCGTGTCATCGACGATGACGGCTTTGCCGTATCGTATGCAAGCGTGCAGTACAAGGGACACAAGATTGCCGTTTCCAGTGATGGAGAAGGTAAGTTTACCATCGAAAAGAAGCCGGGACTGATGCTTACCGTCAGTGCTCTGAGCTACAAGACCACAACGGTCAAGGTAGATGAGAAAACCAGCTTCCTCGAAATCAAGCTCAAGGACGATTCCCACAAGCTGGGAGAAGTCGTGGTGAAGTCGAAGAAGGGAAGATACAAGCGCAAGGATAACCCTGCCGTGGAACTCATGCGACGTGTCATCGCTGCCAAGAAGAAGAGCGACCTCAGCAACTATGATTATTATCAGTATGATAAATATCAGAAGATCACCCTCGCACTCAATGATATCACCAAGGAACAGATGGAGGGAAAGTTCTTCAGCAAGCGACAGTATCTCCTCGACCAGGTAGAGCTTTCGCCTTACAACGGCAAGCTCACCCTGCCGGTAAGTATCGATGAGACCGTTTCACAGCACGTATATCGCAAGGACCCGAAGAGCGAAAAGGATATCATCAAGGGTCAGCAGAGCAATGGTATCGGACAGGTGATCCAGACCGGAGAAATCCTGAATACAGCCATCAAGGATGTCTTTACCGATGTGGATATCTACGATGACTACGTGCGACTGCTCCAGTATCCGTTCCCATCTCCGCTGGGCAGAACTGCCATCAGCTTCTATCATTATTATATAGAAGATACGGTGTATGTGAACCGCGACCTCTGCTATCATCTGCAGTTTATCCCAGCCAACAGTCAGGACTTCGGATTCCGAGGCGAGCTTTATGTGCTTGCCGACAGTACCCTGCACGTCAAGAAATGTAATCTCTACATGCCTCACAACTCAGCCGTCAACTGGGTGAAGGACATGAAGATTGAGCAGGAATATACCAAGCTCGACAATGGCGAGTGGGTGCTCACCAAGGATGATATGATAGCAGAGATGCACATGAACAAGCTGCTGCAGGACCTGCTGGTGGTGCGAAACACCCGAATCACCGATTACGCCTTCGACCCTTTGCCGAAGATGCTCTTCAAGGGCAAGGCGAAGGTAAGGCATGATATGGATGCGATGAACCGTGATGAGGCTTACTGGAACAAGTACCGACAGGTGGATCTCACCAAGAGTGAGTCTTCGATGGACAGTTTCATCCACCGCATGGAGAATTCCAAGGGATTCAAGTATATCATCTTCGGCGTCAAGGCGCTCATGGAGAACTATGTAGAGATAGGAAGCGGAGGAAAGGATGGCAGAAAGAGCCTCTTCGACCTCGGACCTATCAACACCTTCCTCTCCAACAACTACGTGGATGGCGTGCGCCTGCGTCTGGCAGCCCGCACCATGGCGGCACTCAATCCTCACTTCTTCTGGGATGGATATGGCGCCTACGGTACGAAGAGCCACAACTGGTACTACGGTCATCTCTTCACCTATTCGCTCAACAAGAAAAAGAACAGTCCGTTCGAATTCCCAATGCGCAAGTTCGTCTTCGAGATTGGTCACGATATCACCTCTCCATCCGATGACAACCTGCTGCACAACAAGGATAACTTCTTCATGACCATCCGTGCCGCTACGCAGGACCAGATGTATCTCTACCAGCGACAGAAGTTCAGCTTCGTCTATGAGACCGACTGGGGACTCCGCTTCGATGCGGGAATGAGATGGCAGAGCAACCGCACCGTGGGCAACCTGCATTATTTCAAGGTGAACACGGGCGAGGAAGTAAAGAAGATACGCACCACCGAGGCATCTGTGGGCATCGACTACAACCCGGGTGTTACCTATGTCAACACCAAGCAGCAGCGATTGCCTATCAATCTCGACAGTCCTGAGCTTACCCTCCGTCATTCCATGGGTCTGGACGGATTCATGGGCGGTCAGTATCAGAGCAACCTCACCACGCTGGGCATCTACAAGCGCCAGTGGCTGGGCAGCTTCGGATATGTGGACTTCAACATCGTGGGCAAGATGCAGTGGAACAAGGTTCCATTCACCATGCTCGTCCAGCCACCAGTCAACCTCTCCATCTTCGAGCAGGAGGCAACCATCAGTATGATGAAAGACTGGGAGTTCCTGAGCGACCGCCAGCTCTTCTGGTCGGTAGCCTGGGATATGAACGGCAAGCTTCTCAACCGCATTCCGCTCATCAAGAAACTGAAGTGGCGCGAGTATGTAGCCGTGAAGGGAGTGTGGGGACAGCTCACCGACAAGAACAATCCGGTGAAGAATACATCGGATGACGTAATCTTCAAGTTCCCTAACAACTCCTACACCTTTGGCAACACGCCATATTGGGAGGTGGTAGCCGGTGTGCACAACATCTTCAAGTTCTTCGGAATCGATTATGTGCGCCGTATCAACTACCTGGATCATGCCAATGTAGATAAGTGGGGCATCCGAATGGGATTCCTCATGTCATTCTAGGAAAGATAAAACAGAGAGAACATAGCTTTTTGCTATGTTCTCCCTTCATAAAAGTTTGGTCATAAAAGAGTATATAACAACATAAAAGAAGGAGATTGGCTTATGAAGATTCTATTGGCAGATAAGCAGGATATCACGCGTGCCGGACTGATATACGTGATAGAGAAAATGGAAGGATTGGAAACCAAGTATGTGGAAGACAAGACAGAGCTGATGCTTGCCTTGCGTGAAAACGAAGATACGGTGGTGATACTCGATTACACGCTTTTCGATATCAATGATTCCGCCGAACTGCTCATTCTCAACCAGCGCTTTCCCTATACACGATGGCTGCTGTTCAGCGAAGACCTGAGTGCCGATTTCGTGCGTGTGCTCATCGCCAGCAGCAGTATGTTCAGCGTGCTCCTGAAGGAGAGTCCGCTGACGGAAATCAAGGAGGCGATACGCTTCTGCGTGGACAGCAAGCGTTTTGTCTGCCAGCGAATGATGGAGGTGCTCCTTACTCCGCCGCAGGAAGCAGAAGAAAAGGTGAATCTCACCAAGACCGAAACCGAAATTCTGAAGGATATCGCCCTGGGTATGACAACCAAGGAAATCGCCGAGAAGCGCTTCTCCAGTTTTCATACCGTGAATACCCACCGGAAGAATATCTTCAGAAAGCTTGGTGTGAACAACGTGCACGAAGCAACAAAGTATGCACTTCGCGCCGGACTGGTAGATTCTGCGGAATATTATATTTAAAAAAAATGCTTCAGATTGTCTCCCGACATTCTGAAGCTTTTTCATTTCTAACTAACTTATTATCAACTATTCATTACTTTTCGTGCTGCAAAATTACAAGTATTTTCAGAAATATGTGCTATATTTGCTAAAAAAATACACGTAAACGTTTGCACTTTAGAATAAAAAATAGTATCTTTGCAGTAATTTTGATGCAAAGTCGCACCATACATAACTAACTTATTATACATGAAGCAGCGTAGAACATCATTAAAGGACCTTGCAGATAAGCTAGGTGTCAGTATAGCTACCGTTTCCAGAGCATTGCGAAACAGTCATGAAGTAGGAGAGGAGATGACCCAGAAGGTGAAGCAGCTCGCCAAGGAGCTGAACTATCGCCCGAATCCCTTCGCCCAGAGTCTCCGTAAGGAAGCTCCGAGGGTGATTGGTGTCATTGTCCCAAATCTCGTGACTCATTATTATGCCGCTGTCCTCGATGGCATCGAAGACTATGCCTCCAAGCTGGGCTATTCCGTTATCAGTGCCAACAGTCATGAAGACCATGAGCGCGAGGCGCAGGCTCTGGATAACTTTCTCAATATGCATGTAGAGGGTATCATCGCCTGTCTGGCGCAGGACACCACCGACTATTCTCACTTTGAGCAGCTCCACAAGATGGGGGTGCCCCTGGTATTCTTTGCCCGCTGCTGTCTGGAGGACATGTTCTCGCAGGTGGTGGGAAATGGTGATGTGGCGGCTCAGGAGGCCACCCAGCACATGATAGAAACCGGTTCGCGCCGTGTGGCTTTCATCGGCGGTCCCAACCATCTCGATATGGTGCGCCGCCGCAAGCACGGTTATCTCGAAGCGCTCCGCGAGAACCGCATCCCTATCGACCGCGATCTGGTGGTATGCGACAAGATAGATTTCGACGTAGCACGCAATGCCACGCTCCGGCTCCTGGAAGGTGAGAATCCGCCTGATGCCATCCTCGCCTTCAATGATATCATCACATATGCAGCCTTCGATGCCATCAAGTCGAAAGGTCTGCGCATTCCGGAAGATGTGGCTATCATCGGATTCACCGATGGAGATACTGCCGCCTTCGTAACCCCTCGCCTCTCCGCCATCATGGACCAGGCACACGTGCAGGGCACCAAAGCCTGCCAGCTCCTGATGAAGAGCATCAATGGCGATGAGAAGATCTATAAGGAGGTGGTGCCGATGATTCTCAAGATACGTGAAAGTTCGGAAAAAATACAATGAAACTAATAAGAAGAAACCTTTTCAGATGCATCCTGATGCTAGTCTGCTGGATGCTCTCCATCGCTTCCGCCAGTGCCTTCGGTACGTATGGTTCGATGGAATTCAATCGCCTGACCAATCGTGACGGATTGAGCAATACACAGGTGAATGCCATACTGAAAGACAGTCATGGCTATGTGTGGCTGGGTACCCAGTCGGGGCTCAACCGCTTCGACGGCTTCCGTATGAAGACCTTCTTCTGCGATGTCAACAATCCGCATTCCATTCCCAACAATCTGGTAGATGAGATTCAGGAAGATATCCATGGCGATCTGTGGATACATACCTCTGTGGGCTATAGTGTCTTCAGATATGATACCGAGCAGTTCGACCGCAAGCCCGAGGTCCAGCTCCAGAAGATAGGCGTGGAGGGGGGACTCCAGAAAGTCTTCATCGACTCTAAAAAGAATATGTGGATCAGCGTGTATGGCAAGGGTATCTATTTCGTAGATGCCCAGCATCAGACAGCCTATCTCTTTCCTTTCTCCCCGAAGGCTTCCAGGAAAACTTCCCGAAACAGCTTGCCTGATAACCAGGTAAGCTGCATCCGCGAGTACAAGGGACAGGCGCTGGTCACCTTTGTTGATGGCAGCATCTACCGCCTCGACGGATATGCACAGGAGGTGGTATGGAAGGATCGCTTCATCGCCTCCCATCATCTTTCTACCGATCAGCTTCCTTTTACCTTCGTAGATAACAAGGGCAACTACTGGGTTGCTTCCAATGTGGGTACCTATGTCTATGGTCAGGCTCAGAAGAAATGGTTTATGAGCGGAGCCAGCTTCCTGGCTTCCGTGGGCATCGTGGTGCCTCCGTCGGTGGGCAAGGTGCTGCTCAAGGATGTGGCCTTCGATTCCAGGGGAAGGGTGTGGTTTGCTACCGATCATAATGGTCTGTTCCTCGTAGATTACGGCAGGAAGATTTTCCGGCAGTTTCTCTACGATCCGAACAACCGTACTTCCATCTCCGAAAATACGCTCCTGCGTGTCTATGTAGATGACAGGGATGCCCTCTGGGTGGGATCCAATAAGAATGGTGTGAGTTATTATTCGGCGGCAGCCACCAAGTTCTATACCATTCCGATAGGAGATGTCTGTACCATCACACAGGACCGGAACGGAGTTCTGTGGTGCGGAACCAATGATGCGGGCATCGTGGCGTATCATCTGGGCACCGGTCAGGCCACCCGTTTCCATTCTGCTGAAACGGGACTGGGCTCCGAGGTGGTGGTCAGCAGTACTACCATGCACGATGGCTCCCTCTATTTCGGTACCTATAATGGCGGACTGGCCTGCTATGCCCATGGTGTGTGGAAATCCTATCATGCCGGCACCAGCGGACTCTGCAGCAACAGCGTGTGGTGTCTCGCCGAAACACCCGATCATCTCCTGCTGATAGGTACGCTGGGCGGAGGTTTCCAGATCTTCGATCCTGCCACAGGGAAGTTTGCTACCTATCATACCGGCAACTCCAAGCTGTCTTCCAATTATATCAGCTCCGTCTTCATGCAGAATGCCCATCAGGCGCTGCTGGGCCATTCCCAGTATATGTCGGTCTTCGATTTCCGAAATGGCAAGATTCAGAACCTGGACCATTCCTTTGGCGGACAGCCGTTCATCAGTCCGTCCGTCAACTATGCCATGCTCGACAGTCGCGGACTTCTCTGGGTAGCCACCCCTTCCGGCATTGCCATGTATGATACCCATTCCGACCAGATGGAGTCTATCAATGAACTGAATGGTACGCCGGGGGCCGTGGGTTGTGCCGTCATCGAAGACAGGCAGCACCACATCTGGCTGGTTTCCGAATACGGGGTTACCCATGTCAATGTAGAGAAGGGCAAGGATGGAAGGTGGAACCTGAAGATGACCAATTACAATTCTCTCGACGGATTGCAGGAGAGGCAGTTCAACTATCGCTCTGCCTGTCTGCTGCATAGTGGCGATATCGCCATAGGTGGTCTGGATGGTGTGAATATCATCAGTCCACGGGTGGCACAGACCCGGAAGACGCATATCCGTGCGCTCTTCAGCGGACTGGTGCTCTTCGATCATGCCCTTACGGCAGGCGAGGAGTACGAGGGCAGGGTAGTGATGGAGAAGTCGCTGGATGCCAGCCGTGAAATCTACCTGAACTATAAGGATCATGCCTTCACCATCCAGTTGGCTGCAAGCGAGGTGACGGTGCCTGCACGCTGCCGCTTCCTCTACCGCATGAAGGGAGTAAGCGATAAGTGGCTCCTCACTCCGGTGGGTAGTCCGGAGGTTACCTTCACCAATCTTTCTTCTGGCAGCTATACCCTGCAGGTGAAGGTGGTGAATGGCGATGGCTCTGTGAATGATGAAATCAGCGAACTGCAGATCCATATGGCGCCTCCGTTCTATCTCTCCCTTTGGGCATTTATCGTCTATATCCTGCTCATCGTGGCTGCTCTCTACCTCTATCGCCGTAGGATGATGGAGCGTCAGCGCCTGCAGTTTGAGCGCAGAAGCATGGAAGATAATATGAAGAAGACGAAGGAGCTGAATGAGCTGAAGCTGAATTTCTTCACTAATGTGAGCCATGAGCTCCGCACCCCACTCACCCTCATCCTCTCTCCGCTGGAGTCGATGATACGTGAGGAGGCGAATAACGGCAAGCGCCGCAAGCTGGAACTCATCCACCGCAACGCCACCCGACTGCTCAACCTGGTGAATCAGATTCTCGACTTCCGCAAGTTCGACCAGAACAAGGAGAAGCTCAATCTGGCTCCTACCGAGATGGTCAGCTTCATCGACAATATCTGCTCATCCTTCCGTATCCTTGCCAACAACAAGGTGACGCTCATCTTCGAGTCGCAGCTGCCTCGCTTTACGATGAACATCGACCCCGATAAGGTGGGAAAGATCCTGAATAATCTTCTGAGCAATGCCTATAAGTTCACTCCCGATGGCGGCACGATTACCGTCTCGGTATTTGCCAAGACCCGACAGGAGATGAAGGGCGGCGACCACGACTGGCTCTGCTTCTCGGTAGCCGATACCGGCAAGGGCATCAGCGATGAAGAGAAGAAACTGGTCTTCGACCGCTTCTATCAGATCAACGGTACGGAGATGCAGCCAGCCGGCGGCAGTGGCATCGGATTGAATCTCGTCAAGAAGTTTGCTGCCTTGCATGGGGGTAATGTCGTGGTGCGCGACAATGCGGGCGGCGGTTCCGTGTTTGTGGTAGAGCTGCCTATTCCAGAGGATAAGACGGCGAATGCCAATGCCCATCTGGGAACGATGCGGGCGGCTACCGTCATCTCTACCGTGCACCAGGCAGATGCAGATGCTACAGAGGATGATGATGCACTCTATGGAATGGGCTATGAGGCACCTCAGGCAAAGGATAGCCAACTGGCATCGCAGAAACCGGTTTTGCTGCTGGTAGATGACAGTGATGACTTCCGGGAGTTCATGTGCGAACTCCTCTCCGACTACCAGGTGGTAGAGGCGGTGAACGGCAAGGATGCCTGGGATAAGATCATAGAACAGCGGCCTGACATCATACTCAGTGATGTGATGATGCCGGTGATGGATGGCAACGAACTCTGCCGACAGGTGAAGGAAAATGACGAGACGGCTTCCATTCCTTTCGTCATGCTCACAGCCCGTCTTGCCGATGAGCATCGCAAGGAGGGACTGGTGAGCGGGGCTGATGAATACATCACCAAACCATTCAATATCGATATGCTCAACCTCCGGCTCCGCAATCTCCTGAATCTCGTGAAGCGCTCGGGTGGAGCTATGCCGCAGCACAAGGATGAACCGGTGAAGGAGAAACGGCTCAACAACGGACGGTTTGTTTTGAGTGCCTCCGACCAGCGCTTCCTCGACCAGCTCAACACCTATCTGCAGGAGAATATGTGCGATCCGGATACCTCGGTGGAGTCTATCAGCGAACATCTCGGCATCTCGCGCGTACAATTATATAAGAAACTCATCTCGATCAAGGGCATCACGCCTTCAGAATATCTCCGCTCCATGCGTATCAGATATGCCGAGGAACTGATGCATCAGGGAGATCTGAACGTAAGCGAGATTGCCTATAAGGTGGGATTCAACAATCCGCGCTATTTCTCCAAGTACTTCCAGGATGCCTATGGCGTAACACCTACGCAGTACCGGAAAAAATTAAACTGGGAACCTGTTTAGGAGTTTCTGAAGAGGTTTTTATGATAACAAGAGGGTATAAAATGAAGTAGGAAACATTTTATACCCTCTTTGTTTACATATCAGAACTTGATTACCAATAAAAAAATGTATTTTTGCAGCAGAATTTAATAACCGCAGCAAGAATAAACAAGAATCAATAAATAAAACTAAATAATATCAAGTATGAAACTGACTAAATCGTTATTCGTATCAGCAGTATTGTTCTTGAGCGCCACAGGTGCCCAGGCAGCTGATTTTGTCCAGAATGGTAATTATCTTACCGTACAGTTGAAACAGCACCAGAACTATGGTCCGTCGCAAATCCGCCTCCAGGTGGTCAACGACCGCATCATCCGTGTGCAGGCTACTGCCGAGCAGAGCTTCCGCAGCAAGCAGAGTCTCATCATCGTGCCTCAGAACTCCAAGGCGCAGTATAAGGTAGAGGAGCAGGGCGATGACCTCATCATCACCACCGCTGCCATGCGTGCCGTATTGAACGAGGCTACCGGACAGATTACTTTCTATGATCTGAAAGGTCAGGTGCTCCTCAACGAGGTGGCACAGGGCGGAAAGACCTTCAAGCCTTTCACCGTGCCCGACCGTGAAATCGGGGTGGATATCGCCAAGGTACCCGATGCTCAGAAGCACGGATGGTCATGGCGTGCCCTTTTTGATTCGCCAGACAATGAAGCCTTCTATGGACTCGGTCAGCACCAAAGCGAAGAGCTCAACATGAAGGGCAAGAACGAAGACCTCTTCCAGTATAACACCAAGGTGAGTGTGCCTTTCGTCATCTCCAACAAGAACTACGGCATCCTCTGGGATTCCTATTCCTACAGCCGATGGGGTAATCCGGACGATTATCTCCAGCTGAACCGTGCCTTCAAGCTCTACGACAAGGACGGAAAGGAAGGACAGCTCACCGGTACCTACGTGGCTAAGAACGGGCAGAAGATTGTTCGTGGCGAGGACAGCATCTACTTTGAATATGCCATGCCTGAGACTTCAGAAATCTGCAATAAGACTGATAAGGGCGGCATACAGAACCTGCCTAAGGGCTTTGCGCTGAATGGATCCAAGGTGGTTTACGAGGGATATGTAGAGGCGCCAACCAACAGCTTCTATCAGTTTATCCTCTACTATGCCGGCTATATGAAGATCTATATCGACGGCAAGCTGGTGGTGCCTGAGCGCTGGCGTACCGCCTGGAATCCGAATTCCTATAAGTTTGAGACAGCCATTCAGAAGGGCAAGAAGACCCCTATCCGCATCGAATGGCAGCCGGATGGCGATGTTTCCTACTGCGGTCTCCGTGTGGCTGCCCCACGTTCTGAGGCTGAGAAAAACCAGCTGAGCATCTGGAGCGAGATGTCGCCGGATATGGATTACTACTTCATTGCCGGAAAGAATATGGATGAGGTAATCTCGGGCTATCGCACCCTTACCGGCAAGGCACCGGTATATCCTAAGTGGGTGCTCGGCTTCTGGCAGAGCCGCGAGCGCTATCAGAGCAGCAAGGATATCGAGGAGAACATGAAGAAGTTCCGCGACCTGAAGATTCCAGTGGATAACATCGTACAGGACTGGAACTACTGGAAGCTGGATTCATGGGGAAGCCACGAGTTTGAGGCGGCACGCTATCCGAACCCTCAGGCGATGCTCGACAGCGTACACGCCCTGCATGGAAGATTCATGATTTCGGTTTGGCCGAAGTTCTATGATACCGTGAAGAATTACAAGGAACTGGATGCCATGGGGTGGATGTATCACCAGGCTATCAAGGATGATATCCACGACTGGCTCGGTTTCCGCGGCTCCTTCTATGATGCCTATGATGCCGGAGCCAGAAAGATGTTCTGGCGACAGATGGATGAGAATCTCTATACCAAGTATAAGTTCGGTATCGATGCCTGGTGGATGGATGCTTCTGAGCCGAATGTGCGCGACTGCACGCCGATGTGGTACCGCAAGGCGCTCTCCGGTCCTACCGCCCTGGGTACGGCTACCGAGTATTTCAATGCCTACAGCATCGTGAATGCCGACGCCATCTACAATGGTCAGCGCAGCGTGAACCCTAACCAGCGCGTCTTCCTCCTCACCCGTTCGGGCTTTGCTGGCGAACAGCGCTACAGCACTGCTACCTGGTCGGGCGACATCGCTACCCGCTGGGAAGATATGCGTGCGCAGATGACTGCCGGACTGAACTATTCCATGGCAGGTCTTCCTTTCTGGGGAATGGATCAGGGCGGCTTCTGTGTGGAAAACCGCTATGTAGCAGCCCAGCAGGAGTTTGACAAGACCGGTAAGGAGAATGCCGATTTGAAGGAGTGGAGAGAGTTGCAGGCTCGCTGGAACCAGTTTGGCTGTTTCGTTCCGCTCTATCGTGCCCACGGTCAGTGGCCGTTGCGTGAGGTTTGGAACATCGCACCAGCCGATCATCCTGCCTACAAGACCATCGTAGCCTACGACAAGCTCCGCTATCGCCTGATGCCTTACCTCTACAGTATGGCGGGTATGGTGCATCTCAAGGATTACACCATGATGCGCGGACTGGTGATGGATTTCAATGGCGATGAGAAGGTGTTGGATATCAAGGATCAGTGGATGTTCGGTTCTGCCCTGATGGCTTGTCCGGTAGGCGAGTATCAGAAGTATTCACGTGAAGTCTATCTGCCTAAGCAGAAGGGCTGGTACGATTTCTATACCGGAGCATATCATGCAGGCGGTCAGACCATCGTGGCTGATGCGCCATACGATAAGATTCCTGTCTTCGTTCCAGAGGGCGCCATCCTTCCGATAGGTCCTGAGATGCAGTGGAGTGATGAGAAGAAGCCGGAGCTGATCGACCTCTATGTCTATGCCGGCAAGGATGGCTCTTATACCTTGTACGAGGATGAGGGCACGAACTATAACTACGAGAAGGGCAAGTATGCTGTAATCGATTTCAAGTATAATGATGCCTTGAAGCAGGTAACCATCGGTACCCGCAAGGGTAGTTTCGACGGCATGCTCCAGAAGCGCCGCTTCAACATCATCCTGGTAGATCAGAAGAAGCAGCAGGGCGTGAATCTCGCCAAGTCGCCTAAGGGCAAGGTAGTGAAGTATTCCGGTCAGGCAATGACTGTAAAATTGAAATAATATGAAGAAGATATTTGCTTTAGCAATTCTACTATTGGGCGCTCAGTCTTTGAGCGCCCGCGATCGCCAGTCTTTTGATAAAGACTGGCTTTTCGTTTTGGCTGATAGTGCCGGTATGCAGAAATCGGAGTATTCCGACGGGCATTGGCGCCGCCTGAATCTCCCTCACGACTGGGCGATAGAGGGCGATTTCTCTCCATCGAATCCTTCGGGAGCCAGCGGTGGTGCTCTTCCGGGCGGCATCGGATGGTATCGCAAGCACTTCTCCCTTTCGCCAGACGAGAAGTACGACCGCTTCACCATCACCTTCGATGGCGTGTATATGAACTCCACCGTCTATATCAACGGTCACAAGCTCGGCACCCGTCCCTACGGCTACAGCACCTTCGAGTACGATCTTACACCTTATATATATAAGAAGGGTGATAACGTCATTGCCGTGAAGGTGGATAACAGCGACCAGCCCAACAGCCGTTGGTATTCTGGCTGCGGCATCTACCGCCACGTCTGGCTTACCAAGACCCTGAAGAAGGCATACATCCCGCAGTGGGGGCAGTATGTGGCTACCACGCCGAAGGGTGATGTCAAGGTGAAGGTGGATTTCCATGCCGAAGGCAGCAGGATGAAACTATTCATCCGCAATACCATCTACGATGCGGCTGGCAAGGTGGTGGCAAGGAGCCAGGGCACCCAGAGCCAGCAGCTCAAGGTAAGGAAACCTCATCTCTGGTCTATCGGCAAGGGCTATCTCTATACCGTGAAGAGCGAACTGGTGGTGAATGGCAAGGTGGTGGATACCGCCACTACGCAGACCGCATTCCGTGATGTGAGGTTTGATGCCCGGAAGGGTTTCTTTCTCAATGGCGAGAATATGAAGATCAATGGCGTGTGCGAGCATCACGATTTCGGATGTCTCGGTGCCGCCCTCAACGAGGATGCGCTTCATCGCAAGCTCACCATCCTCAGGGATATGGGTGTGAATGCCATCCGAAGCAGTCATAATCCTCCGGCTCCCGAACTCCTGAATATGTGTGATTCCATGGGAATCATGGTGATGGACGAGAGCTTTGATATGTGGCGCCGCAAGAAATCGAATGGCGATTATGCCCGTTTCTTCGATGAATGGCACCAGCGTGATCTCTCTGATCTGGTGAAGCGCGACAGGAATCATCCTTGCATCATCATGTGGAGCATCGGCAACGAGGTGCTCGAACAGTGGTCGGATGCCGCTGCCGATACCTTGAGTCTGGAGCAGGCGAATCTCATCCTGAATGCGGGGCATGATGCCTCTACCCTGGCACATAGCGATGAGCTGAGCGTGAATTCGCTTCTCACCCGTCATCTGGCAGATATCGTGAAGAAGTATGATCCGTGGGGCGCCCGTCCGGTTACTGCCGGATGCAACGAGCCTGATCCTAAGAATCATCTCTTCAAGAGCGGTGCCATCGATGTCATCGGATTCAATTATCATCATCAGTGGGCGAAGGATGTTCCTAGGAACTTCCCGGGCAAGCCGTTCATCTTCTCCGAGAGTGTTTCGGCTCTCCAGACGCGCGGTTATTACCGGATGCCGAGCGACAGCATCTATACGGCTCCGGTGGAGTGGTGGCTGCCATATACCGATCCATCCTTCAAGTGTTCGGCGTATGACAATATGCATGCCTCCTGGAGCAGTACGCACGAGGAGACCTGGGATGTGGTGAAGCACAATGATTTCGTGGGCGGTCAGTTTATCTGGACAGGTTTCGACTATATCGGCGAACCGACTCCGTATGCCTATCCGGCACGCAGCAGTTATTTTGGCATCATCGACCTGGCTGGTCTTCCTAAGGACAGCTATTATATGTATCAGAGTGAGTGGACGAAGAAGCCTGTTCTCCATCTCTTCCCTCACTGGAACTGGCTTCCGGGTCAGCAGATAGATATGTGGTGCTATTACAACCAGGCAGATGAGGTAGAGCTGTTCATCAATGGCAAGAGCCAGGGCATCCGGAAGAAGAAGGTGCATGGAGAGGGGAATGGTGTCGCAGCCAATGCTGTTTCTGCTGAAACCGATGCCAATGCTGGCGCCTTTGATCGCAGCACCGAGTACCACGTGATGTGGCGAGTAACTTTCGAGCCGGGTGAAGTAAAGGTTGTAGCGAGAAAGCAGGGCAGGGAGATTTCATCCCAGACCATCAAGACAGCCGGTCCTCCTCATCACCTCGTCTTGAAGAAGACCTATCAGAACACCCTTGCGTCCGCTGTCCAAACCCCGTCAGGCGTTCCTGGGGATTTGCAATCCCCATCATCCCCTACAACCTTCGTAGAAGTAAATGTAGTGGATAAGGATGGCAATCTCTGTCCGAATGCCGAGAACGAGATATATTTCTCTTCCACCGCCGAGATTCTGGGCACGGATAACGGCAATCAGACCTCTCTGGAGCGTTTCACCGATCCAAAGAGGAAGGCATTCTTCGGCAAGTGCATCATCGTCTTGCGAGGTCACGGCACGCTCCGTGCCGAATCCATAGACTTACAACAAGCTACTATCAAATTATAAAAACAAAAAAAGCATGCCAAAGTCATTTCGACTTTGGCATGCTCATTTAAGTTACATACAGCTCGTCACGCCCAGAGAGCAATATACAAAGTGCAGCCTTTCTTCTTTTGACGATGCAAAGGTACGGCTTTTTTAGGGAACCACCAAAAAACAGGGTGTGACAAGCCCCGATTTCAGCAGCCACAGAATACGAATCCCGTTAAAGATGCTAACTCGCTCTAAATTGGACTTTGATTGAAAATCAAGAAGTTGGGCGTTTGC
>ERZ1034901.738-NODE-738-length-25051-cov-10.702272_pt1 | contig 25051 bp, 20 predicted proteins | sample MGYA00520628_ERZ1034901 | MGnify/ENA primary metagenome ERZ1034901 (study PRJEB33766, sample SAMN09781783) | gut metagenome | biome: gut microbiome | host: Homo sapiens | place: Madagascar | study: EMG produced TPA metagenomics assembly of the PRJNA485056 data... | reverse complement strand
CCAGGTGCTCTTCCGGGTACTGCTCGTAGTCGTAGTCATGCAGGTAGCCTACGGCCTCCCAATAGGCGGGGTCCTGCCCAAAATGGCGTGCCATGGCCCCCATGGCGGCCGAAACGCCGATGGCGTGCTCGAACAGATGGGCTTCGGTGGTGGTGGTGGCCAGCAGCTCCTTGGCGCGGGCCAGAGTGAGGGTAGGCATGAGAAAAACTCCTTTCAGAACAAAAAAGGCCGACTGTGAGAGGGGAGCGGACGAATGTGAGGCGGATGAGGTGGGGCGCCAATCGCCGCCATGACCCCACCGCAAAGGAAAAATACTGCCTCATCCATCGGCCATCGCCGACGGCTTCCCATCGAGGGGAAGTCAGGATTCCGCGCAGGCAAAGCCTTCCTGTTTGCAGAACAAGTCGGTCGATCCGCAGCGGCTGCCGGGCGCTGACTTTATTGTAGCACCGTGCTCAGACCCATTCAAGCGTCAGCCGGCCTCGCGGTACAGAACCTCCTCCAGCGGCAGAGGCGCCGCAGGCGGTCAGCAGCAGCAGGGCGGCGCAGATGCCTGCCAGCCGGGAAAGCGAACGGCGGGGAAGAGCGGGGTTCATAACAATGCTCCTTTTCATCCATTTGAAGGGGTTATCCAAAGTATACGGGAAGGCTCTGGACGCTGTCAAAGAAAAATAAGGCGGAATGCATGGCAGTTTGCCGGATGCTGATTGAATCGCCGGTGAAATGCTGAACTCGGACGATTCTGCCCCGCAAAACAAAAAGCCGCCCGCCTGTTCCGAGAAACAGCGGACGGCGGAGTTTAGGATGGCTTTCAACCATTCAGACGCCTGACGGTTTAAAACCAGGCCAGACGTTTCTGTACGGCCACTTCTTTGGGCAGCAGACCGCTTCGGGCCAGGGCGGGCAGCGCCAGCTGGAACATCAGCACCATGAGCAGCACCTCAATGGGCAGCATGGTGGTGTTTTTGATAAGGCCGGTGGTGAAGTAATAGTAGTAGCCCTTGCCGTAGAGCATGGCCTTCCACACGCTGCCCAGCAGCACGTTGCTGCCGTAGTTGATGACGAGCCGCACCACCACCAGCCGCAGCACGGTGATGCGCTGGCGATACAGCAGGGTGCCGTAGATCAGCCCCGAGAGCATGGCCGTGATGAGATAGCCGGGAAAATACGGCTCGCCAAAGCTGGAGATGAGAAAGCCCAGTGTGTCATTGGCGAAGCCCACCAGAATGCCCACGGCCGGGCCGTACACATAGCAGCCCAGCGAAATGACCAGAAAGCTGAAGTAGATTTTCAGCGAGGTGCCCAAAAGGTAGATGGGGAAGCTCTCCAGCACGATGGATGCGGCGGTGATGATGCCTGCCAGGGTGAGTATCCGCACGTTTTTCAGCTGGGCGCGGGCGTCGGCCCAATAAGCGGGGGTCAGGGGCGAAAAGGTGCCGAACAGGGCGGAAGAAGACTGCATAAAAAATACCTCCTTTTATGCGGCGGCGTCGCTGCATAAAAGAAGGCGAAGAAGGGCACGGCCGCCCCGGCCATGGCCCGGAAGTTCCAACTGGGCGCACGGGGCGGCAGGGCCTCTGGCTTCTGCACGCTTCCCATGCAGCAGCGGGATGCAGGCTGTGTACCGCAAGGGAGGGTTCCCTTTTCGTCCGCCCCACAACTCCCCGTTGGGGCGGCACTTTACGCACACAGCCTTACTCTGCGAACAAGGCTATCATACGCCATGCGCCGGCATTTTGCAAGCGAAACGGTGAAAAAACTTTGCCCGCCAGCCAAAACGGCCGCACGACAGGGCGTTGAACGAAAAGACGCTGAAATCAGCGGCCCGGCGTTTTACAAAACCGGGCGGCTATGGTATCATACTGTTCAGCAGGCCAACGCCCGCAAAAGGCCCCATCGGACCGAGGGGCAGGCGCTGCGCAGAAGGAGAAAACGGGACATGAAAAACGAAAAATATCAAATTCCCCGCGGGATGATTTTTGTATTCCTCAGCATTGCCATTGTGTGGGCGTTCATTCTGCCCAAATATCTGGACAAGAAGGCCCAGGACAAGTTTGCCAAGCCCTTGTTTACCCACGAGGTACCCGCCACGGCCACGCTGGTGCAGCAATCCACCGCCAAGGACGATGCAGGCGGCGTGACGGCGGCACTGCTGCTGGGAACCAACTGGACCGAACAGCAGCTGCTGGATTACTACGGCGACACGGAGTATCCGCCCTTTAAAAAGGATCAGACCGTAACGCTGGCGGCCCGCCCGCTGGACGAAGCCAGCCTGGAGGCCCTGTCGGAGGCCGGTAAGCGGGAAGCCGGGCAGGATTACTGGTTTGTGTATTTGTACAGCGCCCCGCAGGGGTAATGGTTTTTGATTTTGCAGCGAAGTTTTTTGCGGCGGTGGTGCTTTCGGCCGAGAATTCAGGCTTCCCCTCGAGGGGAAGCTGTCGCGACAGCGACTGATGAGGTGGCGTCTGGCCTTTGCGGTTAGGCTGTGGCAGTGACAAATGTAGCTCAGGTGGCCATATTGCCTTCGCACGCTAAGTTACAGCGGCGATTCACGCCCTACCTCATCCGCCTCACTCCGTTCGGCACCTTCCCCTCAAGGGGAAGGCTTTTTTTTGCCGCGTCATTCGCTGCAGTCGGCGGCGGCCAGTACCATGCGCTCCAGTTCCTTGGCGGCGGTGCTCAGGTATTGGCGGCGCTGCTTCAAAAAGCAGACCTTCCGTGTGGGAATCGGCGACTTCAGGCGCAGGTGGCGCAGCTCCCGGTTGGCGGCTTCCTCCTGAAGGAAGGACTCCGGCACAAACCCCACGCCCAGTTCACTTTTGACCATGGGAAGCACCTGGTCGGCGGTGGCGGCCTCAATGTCCGGCTTGAGCAGCAGGCCCTGCTGGGCGAACAGGTCGGAGTAAAACTCAAAGGTGGAGGTGTTGGGGCCAAGGCAGATCAGCGGGTGGCGGGCCAGCTCCTGCAGGGAAAGCTCCTTGTCCCACAGGCCCGAAAAGGCGGAGCTGCAGATGGGCACCTCCTGAATTTCCATGATCGTGCGGCTTTGCAGAGAGTCCGGTACGCTGGCGGGGGTGGTCACCATGGCAAAGTCCGCCAGACCGTTTTTCAGCACGTCGATGGCCTGCGGGGTGGAGTGGTTGGACAGGCGCACCCGCACGCCCGGGTACCGGAAGCGGTAGGCCTTCAGAATCGGCAGCAGGCAGCAGCGCAGCGAGATCTCGCTGGCGGAGATGGTCACCACGCCGCCGTGCAGCCCCCGGCTGATGGCCAGCTCCTCTTCGCCGGACTGGATGTGCGCAAAGGCCAGGGAGATATGGGCATACAGCTGCTCGCCCTCGGGGGTGAGCTGTGCCCCCCGGCTGGAGCGGATGAACAGCTTGCAGCCCAAAGCCTGCTCGAGATTTTTGATGGTGCGGGTCACGTTGGGCTGGTTGTTCATCAAAACAACGGCGGCCTGGGTAAAGCTGTGGTATTTTGCCACATAATAAAAAACGCGGTAGCTGTCGTAGCTGATGTTCATACAGAGTTTCTCCATATCAGATTGATATATTAAACTGGTAAAATTGATATTTCAAATATGCTGCTGTCGTGATTATAATAGAGTGGCAGATGGAAAGTCAATGGGACGGGAGGAGAAACATTATGGCAGACAAAATGCCTCAAATCGTTTGTGTCGGGCGGCAGTACGGCAGCGGCGGGCGTGAGATCGGCGAGCGGCTGGCGGAAAGGCTGGGCGTGCCGTGCTACGACAAGCTTCTCATCAAAAAGACGGCCGCAGAGTCTGGCCTGAGCGAGGACTTCATCCGGCAGGAGGAAGAGACCCCGGCGCAGAGCCGCTGGTTTTTGAGCGGCAACGCCTTTGCGGATAGCGCCGCTCTCTCGGAGGCATTTTACTCCGGCAGCCAGATGATCTACGACGCTGAGCAGAAGGTCATTCAGCAGCTGGCGGAGAAAGGACCCTGCGTGATCGTGGGGCGCTGCGCTTCGGAGCTGCTGAAGGGCAGCAACGTGCTGTCGGTGTTTATCTATGCCGACGAGCAGGACTGTGTTGCCCGCGTGATGCAGCGCAACCAGCTGAATGAGCACGAGGCGGCCAAGCGCATCAAGCACGTGGACCGGATGCGGAAAAAGTACTTTGCCTGCTATGCAGACAGCGAATGGGGTCAGCCGGAGAGCTACGACCTGATGCTGTCCAGCAGCAAATTTGGAATTGACGGCTGTGTGGAGCTGATCCTCGGCAGTCTGGCACAAATGAAAGGAGAGGCTTCCGTTGAATAAGGACCTTACCGTAGGAGAACCGGAAAAAGTTCTCTGGAAATTCTGCCTGCCGCTGTTCGGCAGCATTGTGTTCCAGCAGCTGTACAACATTGCCGACAGCCTGGTTGCGGGCAAGTTCATCGGCGAGAATGCCCTGGCGGCCGTGGGCAACAGCTATGAGATCACCCTGATCTTCATCGCCTTCGCCTTTGGCTGCAACATGGGCTGCAGCGTAATCGTGTCCCAGTTCTTCGGGGCCAAGAAGTTCAGCAAGATGAAAACGGCGGTGTCCACCGCCTGCATTGCCAGCGCGGTGCTGTGCGCGGCGCTGATGGTCGGCGGCATTCTGGGCTGCGATGCGCTGCTGCGGGGCATCAACACGCCCCAGGAGGTCTTTGCCGACTCCAAACTGTATCTGGACATCTACATTTGGAGCCTGCCCTTCGTGTTCTTCTACAACATTGCCACGGGCATTTTCTCAGCCTTGGGCGACTCCAAGACCCCCTTCATCTTCCTGGCCATTTCCTCCACGGCCAACATCGGCATGGACATCCTGTTTGTTACGGCGCTGAACATGGGCGTGGCGGGCGTTGCCTGGGCCACCTTCCTGTGCCAGGGCGTCAGCTGTGTGCTGGCGGTCGCGGTGGTGTTCAAGCGGCTGAAGGCCGTTGAGGGCGATGAGAAGGCCGAGCTGTTCTCGCTGCCGATTCTGGGCCGGATCGTGGTGATCGCGGTGCCCAGCATTCTGCAGCAGGGCTCTATCTCGGTGGGCAACATTATCATTCAGTCGGTCATCAACGGCTTCGGCCCCGGCGTCATGGCGGGCTATTCGGCCGCCGTCAAGATGAACAACCTGGTCATCACCTCCTTCACCACCCTGGGCAACGGCATTTCCAACTACACCGCCCAGAACGTGGGCGCTGAGAAGCTGTACCGGGTGAAGCAGGGCTTCCGCGCGGGTGTGAAGATGGTGTGGATGCTGAGCCTGCCGCTGTTTGTACTGTACTTCTTCGCGGGCCGGCTCATCCTGCTGTTCTTCATCAGCCAGCCCACCACCACCGCCATTCAGACGGGCGTGACCTTCCTGCGCATTCTGTCGCCCTTCTACTTCATCATTTCGGCCAAGCTGGTGGCCGACGGCATTCTGCGCGGCGCGGGCATGATGAACAAGTTCATGATCGCCACCTTTGCCGATCTGATCCTGCGTGTGATCCTGGCGATCACCCTGGCAAAAACGGCTCTGGGTGCCACCGGCATCTGGTGCGCCTGGCCGGTGGGCTGGTGCACGGCTGCGGTGCTGTCCATCGGGTTCTACCGCACCGGCGCCTGGAAAAACGACAAGGTGCCGGAGACGGAAGCCGCTTAAGCAGCGAAGTTTTCATGGTGTGATATCCTTTGCATAAAACAAAACAGGGCGCGGTTCCCGGTCTGGGGGAACCGCGCCCTGTGTCTGTTTTCAGGGTTATAGCAAGCGATTACAGCGACGATATTCTCAATTACACCTGATGCTCGGCGATCCACTGGGCCACGGTGTGGGCCACAGGGGCGAGGCTGCCGTCCTCAAAGGGAACCGCCAGCCCGGCGGCCTTGACCAGCTGGGGATAGCTGGCGGTGCCGGCCTGACGTACCAGAGCCAGGTACCGCTGCCAGGCGTCCTTCGGGTCGGCCAGATGGGCGGCGAAGAACTGCAGCGCCACGGTCTGGGCCAGGCAGTAGTCGATGTAGTAGAAGGGGCACTCGTAAATGTGCAGCTGCCGCTGCCAGCCGGCGCCCCGGCCGTAGAAGGGCAGATCGGCGAAGTCGATCCAGGGGCGGTACTTGTGCTCCAGCTCCAGCCAGACCTGATTCCGCTCGTCGGGAGTCAGGTGGGGCTGCTGGTACATGATCTGCTGGAATTCATCCACCAGGCAGCCGTAGGGCAGGAAGGACAGGCTGTCTTCCGCGTGGTACAGCTGGTACTTGGCGGTGTCCGGCCCGAAGAACAGGTGGTGCCAGGGGCTGGTGAGGAACTCCATGCTCATGCTGTGGATCTCACAGCTCTCCATGCCGGGGCTGGCCAGCTCGCCGGGCAGGTGGTTCTCCATGGCCACATAGGCCTGGAAGGCGTGGCCCGCCTCGTGGGTGAGCACGTCCACATCGCCGGAGGTGCCGTTGAAGTTGGAGAACACAAAGGGGCCGTAGCCGGGAATGGTTTCGCAGTAGCCGCCCTGGGCCTTGCCCGGGCGGGACAGCACGTCGAAGGTCTCCCGCTGGAACATATCGTCGATGAAGCGGGCGGTCTCGGGGCTTAACTCGTGGTACATCTGTTTGGCCCAGGCCAGCAGCTGCTCCGGGGTGCCGTGGGGGGTGGGGTTGCCGTCCTTAAAATACAGGCCCAGGTCGTAGAACTTGGGGTCGGCCACCTCCACGCGCTTCATGCGGCGGGCCTGCAGCTGGGCGATGGCGGGCACCACGTCCCGCACCACCTGGCGGCGGTAGCGCTCCACTTCCTCGGGGCCGTAGTCAATGCGGCCCATGCGCAGGTAGGAAAGCTCGCTGTAATCCTTATAGCCCAGCGCTCTGGCCTGGGCGTTGCGGCACTCCACCATCTGGCCGTACAGGCTGTCCAGCTCTTCCCGGTGGGCGTCAAAGAAGGCGCCCTCGGCCTCGTAGGCGGCCTTGCGCACGGCCCGATCGGTGCTCTGCTTGTAGGGGCCGAGCTGGGCCAGGGTGAGGGTCTTGCCGTCGAACTCCACCTTCACGCTGGCGTACAGCTTGATGTAGGCGCTCACCAGGCGGTTGTCCTCCTGCATCAGGGCCAGCACCCGGTCGTCAGCGCTCTTCACGGCGATCTCCATCTTTTTCAGCAGGATGTCGCCGTAGGCGTCCGCCAGGGCCTGCCGGTGGGGGCTGGCCAGGAACGCCCGGTACAGCTCCAGCTGAATGTTGCCCACGGCGGGGGTGTGCTCGTCAAAAAAGGCGGTCTCCTCGTCGTAGAAGGGGTCGGTGGTGTCCAGTGTGTGGCGGATGCTGCACAGGTTGGCGGCAAAGCCGTAGGCCTGGTCGGCCGCATCGTGGGCCTTGTACACGGCCACCAGCTCCTCACCGGTCTGGGCGGCTTTGGCCCGGGCGATGAGCTGCTTGTAGGTTTCCAGCACGGCGGGAACGTCCGGCCGCTGGTAGTTCAATTGGGAAAACGGAGTCATACAGACCCTCCTTTGCGTGAAAATGCTTGAAAACTGGTTTGCAAAACAGAAATTTCGACTTAAAAAATACGGAAAGGAAAGAAAATCCGGGTCACATCAGGGGGCAGCCCATGGCCTGGGCGATGAGGCCTACCACCAGATACAGCGCACCGCAGCCCACCATGGTGAGGATGGGGCTGGGCTTTTTCCAGCGCAGCAGGCAGAAGGCACCGGCGGCAATGGCCAGCCGGAACACGTCCAGGCTGCCGGTGGTCTGGTTGACGGCCACCAGCTGCAGGATGGACAGGCCCGCCGCGGTGATCAGGGCCACCACCGCGGGGCGCAGCGCCCCCAGCACGCCCTGAAGCACGGGGCCGTCCTTCCAGCGGCGGTAGAGGTTGGCCAGCAGCGAACCGATGAGACAGCCCGGCAGAATGAAGCCGAGGCTGGCCAGCAGCGCGCCCGGAATGCCGCCGATGCGGATGCCCACAAAGGTGGCGGAGTTGATGCCGATGGGGCCGGGGGTCATCTCAGCGATGGTGATCAGGTCGGTGAACTCCGAGAGGGTCAGCCAGGGATGCTGCACCACCACCTGACTTTGAATCAGGGGCATGGCCGCATAGCCGCCGCCCACGCTCAGCAGGCCCACCTGAAAGAAGCTGATGAAGAGCTGCCAGTAGATCATTGGCGGTTTTCCCCCTTTCCATACAGGCGGAACAGACCGCGGGCCAGGCCCACGGCGGCCGCACTGAGAATGATGACGGCGGTGTTCAGTTTGGTGAACCACTGGGCCGCGAACACCAGTGCCATGAGTGCCAGGTCGATCCAGTCCTTTTTGCGGGCCACGTTTTTGCCCAGGCCCCAGGCCACATCCAGGATCACCGCCGCCACGCCGGCCTGCATACCGGCCAGCGCCAGGCGCACCGGGTACAGCTGGCGGAAGGCCTCATAGCACAGGGACAGCACCGACAGCAGCACGAAGGGGGGGATCACGGTGCCCAGCACCGCCACGAACATACCGATGGTGCCGCCGATGCGGGTGCCGGTGAGAACCGCCGCGTTTACGGCAATGGCGCCCGGGGTGGACTGGGCCATGGCGGCAATGTCCAGCATTTCGTCCTCGTCCATCCAGCCAAGCTCATCCACAAAACGGCGCTTCATCAGGGTTACGATCACAAAGCCGCCGCCGAAGGTAAAGCTGCTGATGGCCAGCATACTGGTGAACAGGGTCCACAGTCTGTTTTTTGGTTTCTGGTCGGGCGTGTGCATGGGCACAGCCTCCTCTCGTGATGGTATGGTTTGCTTCCGGTTTGAAAAAATGGTCCTAAAGCGCCGGAAACAGTGAAAAAACGCAGAGCGGCCCAAGGCGCCGCATACAATCAAAGTATACTCTTTTTATTAAGAAAGGGCAACGGCAATTGTGCAAACAGAGCCGGATGTGCAAATTGTAAAGTGTTTGTGAAAATAGGGAAAAAGTACCGTGTCCGCCCCGGCAGAAAGGGGCAGATTGACGAAGTTTTGCGCACCCATGCGCAAATGCTTGAATTTGGCCGCGGCGTTGGTTTAGAATGGGGACGTAGGCACGGTGTTGCATATGAGAAAGCTCCGCCGTGCCCTGTTCGTCCCGGCGGGCGGGTGGCCCGGTGGAAAAAAGAAAACAGGAAATGCCCTGGCCCGCACGCGCCGGGGCAAACAGGAGGAACTCATTTCATGAAAAAGCTGATCAGTGCTGCATTGGCGCTGGCCATGGCTGCGATGTGCTTCGTTGGCTGCGGCTCCAGTGCCTCTTCCGCTCCCGCCTCTTCCGAGGCCGGCTCTCAGGCGGCTTCCGCCGAGGGCGCCGGTGTTCCCGCGGAGGACATCAAGGTGGGCGTGATCCACATTGGCGACCCCGCTGCCGGTTCCGGCTACAGCTACACCCATGACCAGGGCATTGTTGCCATGCAGCAGACCCTGGGCCTGAGCGACAGCCAGATCATCCGCAAGAACAACATCAGCGACTCGGACACTACCGCCATTGAGAACGCCATGATGGAGTGCATCGAAGAGGGCTGCAACATCATCTTCGCCACCTCCTGGGGCTATATGGACACCTGCGAGAAGCTGGCTGCGGAGTACCCTGACGTGCTGTTCTGCCATGGCACCGGCTACAAGTCCAACGGCACCAACTTCAACAACTACTTCGGCCGCATTTACCAGAGCCGCTACCTGTCCGGTGTGGCTGCCGGCCTGAAGACCGAGAGCAACATGATCGGTTACGTGGGCGCCATGGGCCAGGAGAACGGTGAGGTCACCAGCGGCATCGACGCCTTCGCCATGGGCGTTGAGAGCGTGAACCCCGACGCCAAGGTCTACGTGAAGGTCACCAACAGCTGGTACGATCCCGAGGGTGAGAGCCAGGCTGCCAAGGCCCTGATCGACATGGGCTGCGATGTGATCGGCCAGCACTGCGATACCCCCAACCCCCAGCTGGAGGCCGAGAAGGCCGGCGTGTGGGGCGTTGGCTACAACTCTGACATGACCAAGGATGCCCCCGGCGCCGTGCTGTGCAGCGTGGAGTGGAACTGGGGCGCCTTCTACACCCAGGCCGTGCAGAACGTGATTGACGGCACCTGGGTGATCGGCGAGCATGTGGACAACTACTTCGGCGATATGGCCGATGGTCTGGTTGTTCTGTCCGATCTGTCTGACCTGTGCGCCGACGGCACTGCCGACGCGGTGCAGGCTGCCGAGGACAAGATCCTCTCCGGCGAGTGGGACGTGTTTGACGGCAAGACCGAGCTGGAGGACAACGCCGGCGAGATGCACACCGTTGAGGGTGCGGACTACGGCTCCATCAACTGGTACTACCGCAACGTGGTTCAGGCTGGCTAAGGCTGCCGCTGTTTAAGCGGCCGGCCCTGCTTCGGCCGCTTAAAACAAATCAGAACACCCAAAGGGCGGCCAGCAATGACCGCCCTTTTTCTAAGGCAGTGCCGAAGGCTTCGGCGGCCCGGCGGGCTGGGGCAGGCGCCCCGGCGGCCGCGGCCCAAAAGCAAGGGCGGCACGGCCCGATGAACGAAAGGAGAAGCCCATGGAGCAAACAGAACGCATGGCCATCCGGTGCAGCGGCATTACCAAAACCTTCGGCGAGGTGGTGGCCAACGACCAGATCGAGCTGTCGGTGCGGTTCGGCGAGGTGCTGGCCCTGCTGGGTGAAAACGGCAGCGGCAAAACCACCCTGATGAACATGCTGTCGGGCATTTATCATCCGGACGCAGGCCAGATCTATGTGGAAGAAAAGCCGGTGTCCATCAATTCCCCGGCCGATGCGCAGGCACTGGGAATCGGCATGATCCACCAGCACTTCAAGCTGGTGGAGGTGTTCAGCGCCATGGACAACATCGTGCTGGGCACCCTGGGCAAAAAGCTGGGCCGCAAGGCGCTGGCCGCCAAGGTGCGCGAATTGTGCGAGAACTACGGCCTGGAGATCGACCCGGAGAAGCCGGTGTACGAGATGAGCGTCTCGGAGAAGCAGACCGTGGAAATTCTGAAGGTGCTGTACCGGGGCGCGCGCATCCTCATTCTGGACGAGCCCACCGCGGTGCTGACCCCCCAGGAGACCAACAAGCTGTTCAACATCCTGAACCAGATGCGGGCGCGGGGCTGTGCGGTGATCATCATCACCCACAAGCTGAACGAGGTGATGGCCATCAGCGACCGGGTGACCATTCTGCGCAAGGGCAAGAGCATTGACACGGTGGCCACCCGGGACGTGAACGCCGCCCGGCTGACCGAGCTGATGGTGGGCCACGCGGTGACCCTGTCCATCCGCCGGCCGGAGCCGCAGAACGTCTCCACCATTCTGAAGGTGGTGGACCTGACCGTGGCCCGCCCCGACGGCAGCCTTGGCCTGGACGATGTGAGCTTTGAGATCCGCAGCGGCGAGATTCTGGGTGTGGCCGGTGTGGCCGGCAGCGGCCAGAAGGAGCTGTGCGAGAGCATTGCGGGCCTGACCCCCGCCCAGAAGGGCGCGGCGCTGTACCACAAGGAGAACATTCTGGGCAAGGCCCCGCAGGAGATCATCAACCTGGGCATCAGCATGAGCTTTGTGCCTGAGGACCGGCTGGGCATGGGCCTGGTGGCCGGCATGGGCATGACCGACAACATGCTGCTGAAGAGCTACCGCAGCGGCAAAGGCCCCTTTGTGGACCGGCCCCCGGCACGCCGCCTGGCCAACAAGCTGGTGGAAAAGCTGGGCATTGTGACCCCCGGCATTGAAACCCCCGTGCGCCTGATGAGCGGCGGCAACGTGCAGAAGGTGCTGCTGGGCCGGGAGATCGAGTCCAACCCGAACCTGCTGATCACCGCCTACCCGGTGCGCGGCCTGGACATCAACTCCAGCTACACCATTTACGACCTGCTGAACCAGCAGAAGGAGAAGGGCGTGGCCGTGATGTTCATCGGCGAGGACCTGGACGTGCTGCTGCAGCTGTGTGACCGCATCATGGTGCTGTGCCACGGCAAGGTGACCGGTGTAGTGGATGCCAAGACGGTGACCAAGGAGCAGATCGGCCTGATGATGACCGGGGAGGTGAGCGCATGAACCAGAACAAAACCACCAGCCGCGAGCCGCTGTTTCATGTGGTGAAGCGGCCGGAGCGCAGCGGCCGGCAGATGCTGCTGTTCCGCCTGGGCGCAGTGGCCCTGAGCATTCTGGCCGGCGGCCTGTTCATTCTGGCCATCGGCTACAACCCCATTGAAATTTACGGAACCATCCTGAACGGCGCGTTCCGCAGCAAGATCGCGGTGCAGAGCACCATTAAAATCACCATTCCCCTGTGCATCAGCGCCCTGGGCGCTACCCTGGCCTTCAAGATGAAGTTCTGGAACATCGGCGGCGAAGGGCAGATCATCATGGGCGGCGTGTTCGCCACCTATTTTGCGCTGTTCCATGCCGACTGGCCCCATCTTCCCCTGATGATCGTCTGCTTTCTGGCGGGCCTCATCGGCGGCGGCGTGTGGGGGCTGATCCCTGCGCTGTTCAAGGTGAAGTGGAACACCAACGAGACCCTGCTGACCCTGATGCTGAACTACATTGCGCTGTACATCATCAGCTGGCTGCAGAACGGCCCCTGGCGTGACCCGACGGCCAACGGCTTCCCGAAGATCGCGGCCTTTGCCAAAAACGCCGTGCTGGGCAAGGTGCTGGGCGTGCAGGCGGGCTGGATCGTGATGCTGGTGCTCACGGTGCTGGTGTGGGTGTACCTGAAGTTCACCAAGCAGGGCTACGAGGTGGCCGTTGTGGGTGAAAGCCAGGACACCGCCCGGTATGCGGGCATTCATGTGAAAAAGGTCATCCTGCGCACCATGTTCCTCTCCGGCGCCATCGGCGGCGTGTGCGGTATGCTGCAGGCCTGCGGCACGGACGCCACCCTTTCCACCGGCATTGCGGGAGGCGTGGGCTTTACGGCCATCATTGTGGCCTGGCTGTGCCAGCTGAACCCAGGCATGATCCTGGTGGTAAGCTTCCTGTTCGGCGTGCTGGAAAAGGGCAGCGGCGTGGTGCAGTCCAGCTACGGCCTTTCCACCGACTGTGCGGCCGTTCTGCAGGGCATCATCCTGTTCTTCATTCTGGCAAGTGAGTTCTTTGTGCGGTACGCCTTTGCGGGCCGCAGCAGCGCGAAGGGGGGCAAAAAAGCATGAGCCTGTTCTTGAAATTTCTGGTGGCGGCCGTGGCCGCCGGCACCCCGCTGCTGTTTGGAACCGTGGGTGAGATCCTCAACGAAAAGGTGGGGCACCTGAACCTGGGCGTGGAGGGCATGATGGCCCTGGGCGCCTGTGCGGGCTTTATGACCGCCTATCTGACCGACAGCCTGGCCCTGGCCTTGCTGGCCAGCTTTGCGGCGGGCGTGCTGGCCTCGCTGATCTACGCGGTGCTGACCGTGACCTTCCTGGCCAACCAGAACGTGGCGGGTCTGACCCTGACCATCTTCGGCACCGGCCTTTCCAACTTCATCGGTGTGTACATGATCTCCCGCTCGGCGGAGGGTACGCTGAAGCTGCCCGCCAAGGTAACTGCGGCGCTGGCGGCCGTGCACATCCCCGGCCTGAGCGATGCGCCGGTGGTGGGCGAGCTGCTGTTCAGCTACAACGTGTTTGTGTACCTGGGCGTGGCGGTGGCCCTGGCGGCCGGCTGGTATCTGTACGGCACCAAAACCGGCCTGAACGTACAGGCCATCGGTGAAAACCCCGGCGCGGCGGACGCGGCCAGCATCCCCGTGAACAAGTTCAAGTACATCAATCTGCTGCTGGGCGGCGGCATCTGCGGCATCGGCGGCGCGTATTGCAGCATGATCATCAACGGCGGCGTGTGGCTGAGCGACAGCGTGGGCGGCCTGGGCTGGATCGCGGTGGCGCTGGTTATCTTCGCCGCGTGGAAGCCGCAGCTGGCCATTCTGGGCAGCTTTGTGTTCGGCGGCCTTCGGGTGCTGAAGTACTATGTGCCCACCGGCGCAGTGCCCATTGCCTTCTTTGATATGCTGCCCTTCCTGATGACGGCCCTGGTGCTGATCGTGACCAGCATGCGGGGCAGCAAGGGCAGCCACATTCCGGCTTCGCTGGGTGTGAACTACTTCCGCGAGGACCGGTGACCGGCCGCGCGGCAAACCCTGCTTGAAAAGCGGCTGGGGCAGATGCCCCGGCTGCTTTTTTGCGCCTTGCAAAGGCACGGAAGGCGTGCTATACTTTGCAAGGATTTTTACTGGCATTTTATACAAGAATAGGTTGGTGAATTTATGGAAGCTGCAACAAAAGAAAGCCGCCCGCTGTTTACAAACCAACAGCTTTGGGCGCTGATCGTGCCTCTGCTCATTGAGCAGCTGCTGGCGGTGGCCGTGGGCATGGCAGATACCATGATGGTCTCCCAGGCAGGCGAGGCGGCGGTGTCCGGCGTGTCGCTGGTGGATATGATCAACAACCTGATTATTTATCTGTTTTCGGCGCTGGCCACCGGCGGCGCGGTGGTTACAAGCCAGTTCATCGGGGCCCGGCGCATTCGGGAAGCCGGTGATTCGGCGGGCCAGCTGGTGCTGCTGAGCCTGCTCAGCGGTTTGGGCATTCTGGCCTTCTGCCTGCTGTGCGGCCGCCCGGTGATGCGGCTGTTCTTCGGTTCCATCACCGAGGACGTGATGGAGGCAGGCCTGCTGTATCTGCGCATTACGGCGGTGTCCTACCCGTTCCTGGCGCTGTACAACGCAGGCGCGGCGCTGTTCCGAAGCGTGGGCAACAGCGGCATCAGTATGCGGGTGAGCATTGTGATGAACCTCATCAACATCGTGGGCAACGCCATCGGTGTGCTGGTGCTGCACCTGGGCGTGGCGGGCGTGGCCCTGCCCACCCTCATCAGCCGGGCCGTGGCGGCATTTCTCATCCTGCAGGCGGCCGAGCACGGGGCCGGCCCGGTGCAGCTGCACCTGCACGGCCTGCGGCTGCGGGGGCACATGGTGCGGCGCATTCTGGAGATCGGCGTACCCAGTGCCGTGGAAAACGGCCTGTTCCAGCTGGGCCGCCTGCTGGTGGTGAGCATCATTGCTACCTTCGGCACGGCGCAGATCGCCGCCAACGCCGTGGCCAACAACTTGGACGGCATGGCCATTCTGGGCGGGCAGGCGCTGGGCCTGGCCACCATCACGGTGGTGGGCCAGTGCGTGGGCGCGGGCGATTACGCCCAGGCCCGCCGCTACAACCGCAAGCTGATGCTCATCTCCTGGCTGCTCATTGCGGCCTCGGCGGCGGTCATTCTGACCAGCCTGCCGCTGCTGCTGAACCTGTACAACATCTCGGACGAAGCCCGGGTGCTCTCGGCCCAGCTGGTGCGGCTGCACAACATTCCGGCCATTGCGCTGTGGTGCCTGTCCTTCACGCTGCCCAACACCCTGCGGGCCGCAGGCGATGCCCGGTTTACCATGGTGGTGTCCATTGTGTCCATGGCGGTGTTCCGCATTGGCTTCAGCGTGGTGCTGGGCATTTGGATGGGCATGGGCGCCATCGGCGTGTGGATCGCCATGGACATCGACTGGGTGTGCCGTGTGATCTGCTTTGTGGCCCGGTACTTCTCCGGTGCCTGGACGAGAAAATACCAGAACTACCAGGCGTGAGCCGAATTCGACCGGAAAAAGCCCTCTTCGGAGGGCTTTTTTCTTTGCCCGGTTGCCCGCGCCGCGGCGGAATGATATGATGAGGGCAGAGCAGGGCGGCACCGCCGCCGGAAATGAGAGGACGCGAAACATGAAGCTGATCAGCTGGAACGTAAACGGCCTGCGGGCCTGTGTGGGCAAGGGCTTTCTGGATGCCTTTGCCGAATTTGGCGCGGACGCGGTCTGCCTGCAGGAGACGAAACTGCAGCAGGGGCAGATCGATTTGAATTTGGAGGGGTATCAGCAGTACTGGAATTATGCGGAGAAGAAGGGATATTCCGGCACGGCCTGCTTTACCCGGCAGCAGCCGCTGGCCGTGCGCCTGGGCATCGGCAAAGAGGAGCACAGCCATGAGGGCCGTGCCATCACGCTGGAATTTCCGCAGCTGTATCTGGTGAACCTGTATGTGCCCAACGCGCAGGAGGGCCTGGCCCGCATTGACTACCGGATGCAGTGGGAGGATGACCTGCGCGCCTACGTTCAGGCGCTGGACGCGGAAAAGCCGGTGGTGATCTGCGGCGATTTCAACGTGGCGGCTGAAGAAATCGACCTGAAAAACCCCAAGAGCAACCGGGGCAACGCCGGATTTTCGGACCAGGAGCGGGACTGCTTCCGCCGTCTGCTGGCCGCCGGCTTTGCCGACAGCTTCCGCCGCCTGTACCCGGACCGCACCGGGGCGTACAGTTGGTGGAGCTACCGCTTCAAGGCGCGGCAGAACAATGCGGGATGGCGCATTGATTATTTTCTGGTGAGCGAGCGGCTCATGCCTCATGTGAAGGACAGCTTTATCCTGCCGCAGGTGATGGGCAGCGACCATTGCCCGGTGGGGCTGGAGCTGGATATTTGAAACATCCTACAAATAGACAGCCCGGCGGGAAAACCGGCCGCCGCCCCCGAAAATTGCCCAAAAGACGTGGGATGTCTAAATTTACACACATTCGGATTTGTTGTGAAAAATAACCAGAAATACATTGACTTACATTTAACAATATGAGATAATAAAACCAAATCGGAGAACGGCGGCCGAAAAAGCGGCTGCCACACATCCGCCGATTCAAAAGGCCAAAACCCCTTGTTACCAAAGGCGGGAACCGCACGATGGGCGCAGAACCTTCCGGGCATTGCCCGGTGTGCAGCGTGTGCGAAGCCACGCCAAATCACCTGATACCAGGGAATTTTTAGGAGGTAGTAAGAGTATGGAAACCTATGGCATCGAAAAGCTGGGCATCATCGGCCCCAAGGCTGTTTACCGCAACCTGACCCCCGCACAGCTCACCGAGCACGCCCTGCGCCGCGGCGAGGGCACCCTGAGCAACACCGGCGCGCTGGTGGTGACCACCGGCAAGTACACCGGCCGCTCTCCTAACGACAAATTTATTGTGGACACCGAGGGCGTACACAACGACATCGCCTGGGGCAAGGTGAACCGCCCCATCAGCCGCGAGAAGTTCAACGCCATCAAGAGCAAGGTCGCTGCGTACCTGCAGGGCCGCGAGGTGTTCATTTTTGATGGCTTCGCCGGTGCAGACAAGAAGTACACCAAGAAGTTCCGCATTGTGAACGAGCTGGCCAGCCAGAATATGTTCATCCATCAGCTGCTCATCCGTCCCACCGCCGAGGAGCTGGCGGCTTACGGCGAGCCTGACTACACCATGCTGGTGGCCCCCGGCTTCAAGTGCGACCCTGAGGTGGACGGCGTGAACAGCGAAGCCGCCATCATGATCGACTACGAGGCCCACATGATCGTCATCTGCGGCAGCCAGTACGCCGGTGAGATCAAGAAGAGCGTGTTCTCCACCATGAACTACGTGATGACCAAGCAGAACGTGCTGCCCATGCACTGCTCGGCCAACATGGACCCCGAGACCCATGAGACCGCCGTGTTCTTCGGCCTGTCCGGCACCGGCAAGACCACCCTGTCTGCCGACCCCGCCCGCAAGCTGATCGGCGATGACGAGCATGGCTGGAGCCCCGACGGCGTGTTCAACTTTGAGGGCGGCTGCTATGCCAAGTGCATCAACCTGTCCGCTGAGAACGAGCCGGACATCTACAACGCCATCAAGTTCGGCGCCCTGGTCGAGAACGTGATCATGGACCCCGAGACCCGCGAGTTTGACTTCAACGACGGCAGCCTGACCGAGAACACCCGTGTGGGCTACCCCGTGGAGTACATCAAGAACAGCGCCATCCCCGGCGTGGGCGGCATTCCCAAGGTGGTCATCTTCCTGACCGCCGATGCCTTCGGCGTGCTGCCTCCCATCAGCCGCCTGAGCAAGGAAGCGGCCATGTACCACTTCGTCACCGGCTTCACCAGCAAGCTGGCGGGCACCGAGCGCGGCGTCACCGAGCCTCAGCCCACCTTCTCCACCCTGTTCGGCGAGCCCTTCATGCCCATGGACCCCAACGTCTATGCGCAGATGCTGGGTGAGAAGCTGGAGAAGTACGGCACCAAGGTCTATCTGGTAAACACCGGCTGGGCCGGCGGCAGCGCAGCGGCCGGCGCAAAGCGCATGAAGCTGAGCTACACCCGCGCCATGGTTACCGCCGCTTTGAACGGCAGCTTCGACAACGTCGAGTTCAAGCATCACGATGTGTTCAACGTGGATTATCCCACCAGCTGCCCCGGCGTGCCCGACGAGAAGCTGGATGCCCGCGGTATGTGGGAGGACAAGGCTGCTTACGACGAGCAGGCCAACAAGCTGGCCGCCATGTTCCAGGAGAACTTCGCCAAGAAGTACCCCAATATGCCCGCCGATATCGTGGCTGCCGGCCCCAAGGCCAAGTAAAAACGGCTTTGAGCGCTTTAAGCTGAATTAGAGCTGAATCAGAAGTGAAGTCCCCCGCAGAGCTTGCTCTGCGGGGGACTTTTTGCGTATGGGAAAGGCTGAAGCTTGCAGGGGGGGAGAGTTTGGAGTTCGCGGCGGCAGAGCCTGAAAGTCGCGGAGGGAGAGCCTTCCCCTCGAGGGGAAGGTGGCACGGCGTGAGCCGTGACGGATGAGGTGGAGCGTGAAGTGGCGCTGTGACGTTGCGGCAATGCGGTGAGGCAAAGTGCACAGCCCCCGGGAGGAAGGATGGCTTGCCCCCATTTAAAGCAAACACGGGCTATGAAAAAACCGGGATCGGTGGTACAATGCAGAAAAAGAAATCAGCGGAAAGGAGGACAAACTGTGCAGAAACAGAAAGCGCCAATCCCCATTCCGGCCCCGGTGTGCGGCATCATCGGGCGGCTGAACCGCGCCAGTTATGAGGCCTGGGCGGTGGGCGGCTGCGTGCGGGACAGTCTGCTTGGCCGGACGCCCCACGATTGGGATCTGTGCACCAGTGCCCTGCCCGAACAGGTGGCCCAGGTGTTCCGGGACGAGCGGCTGCTGCCCACCGGCCTCGCCCACGGCACCCAGACCCTGATGGAGGAGGGCAGCCCCTACGAGATCACCACCTACCGGGTGGAGCTTGGGTACAGCGACGGCCGCCACCCGGATGCGGTGGCCTTTACTCCCAGCCTGACGGAGGACCTAGCCCGGCGGGATTTTACGGTGAACGCCATGGCCTGCCATCCCACACTGGGGCTGGCGGACCCGTTCGGCGGGCAGGCCGACCTGCAGGCGGGCGTTCTGCGGGCGGTGGGAGACCCGGAGCAGCGCTTTTCGGAGGATGCCCTGCGCATTCTGCGGGCACTTCGCTTCGCTACTGTGTACGGCCTTACGGTGGAAGAGCACACCGCCCGGGCCGCCCGGACGCTGGCCCCTCGGCTGGCGCTGGTGAGCCGGGAACGGGTGACCCAGGAGCTTTGGAAGCTGCTGGCCGCGCCGGACGGGGCCGCCGCGGCCCGGGTGCTGCGGCAATTCCCGGAAGTGGTGCGGGAAATTCTGCCGGAGCTGGCCCCCTGCATGGGCTTTGACCAGCACAGCGCCTGGCACCAGTACGATGTGTGGGAGCACCAGCTGCACGCTCTGGAGGCGGTGCAGGCCAACACCCCGGAAGAGCTGCCGCTGCTGCGGCTGGCGGCGCTGATCCACGACATTGGCAAGCCGGAGACCTTTCAGCTGGGGCCGGACGGACAGGGCCATTTTTATGGCCACGGCAAGGCGGGGGCAGCACTGGCACAGGAGATGCTCACCCGGCGGCTGCGGCTGCCCATCCAGACCCGCCAACGGGTGGTGCTTCTGGTGGAGCGGCACGACGTCCCCCTGCCGCCCACCCCAAAAGCGGTGCGGCGCGCTCTGGCGGAGCTTGGACCACAGGCGGCCGGCCAGCTGGCGGCGGTGCATCTGGCCGACCTGCAGGCCCACGACCTGACCGGGTGCAACGGCGAGCGGCTGCGCGGCTTTTTGGCCGAGACCCGGAAATTTGCCGCCCTGCTGGAGGAGGAGACCCGGCGGGGGGCCTGTGTTTCGCTGAAGGATCTGGCCGTGAACGGGGCGGACCTGATAAAGCTGGGTTACGCCCCCGGCCCGGCACTGGGTGCGGCCCTGAACGGCCTGCTGGCCCGGGTTGTGGACGGCAGCCTGGAAAACCGGCGTGAGGCGCTGCTGGCGGAGGCTGAGAAGATGAAAAGTGCGGGGGCAATGCAGTGAGGCGGAGCACGCGGTGCAGCCGTGGCGTTGTGGCAAAGAAGCAAGATGAAGTGCACGGCACTGCGAAAAAATAGCACAACAAAAAAGCCAACCTGTGGGGGAGGGGGATCAAACCCGCCCGCGGTTGGCTTTTTCGTATTCGCCCGGCCACTGTTTGCGGATGGCCGAAAATTCGGGAACAAGCCCCGATGGAGGAAGGCAGCCCGACCCCGCCCAAAGGGGGGCTGCGAGGCAGCGGGGTGAAAGGAGAAACGCCCGACTGCCGGTTATGGCGGATCAGCAAAGCACCGGAGGCGATGCGCCGTCCATCCGGGAACCTGCGAGGTTAGCCTTTGCTAATCTGGCATTATAATACCAGATCATGGGCTGGTTGTCAATGGCTAACTTAAAGTTTTTTCAAAAAAACTAGGGAAAAGATAGGGAATTGGGCTGTGTGCCTGAATGCGGCGTGAAAAGCGGATAGCGGCGGCAAAAGCCTTCCCTTCGAGGGGGAGGTGGCATTGCGAAGCAATGACGGATGAGGTGAGGCGTGGAGCACTGCTGCAACGTTGTGGCAAAGCAGTAAGGTGAAGTGCGCGGCACTGCCGTAACGTTTTGGCGAAGAGAAGATGCCACCTCATCAGTCGGATCGGCCGAGAGCAGCACCTTTGCAGGCAAAAGCCTCCCCCTCGCGGCGCGGCGAAAAGCAACTCCTTCGCGGAAAAAGCTGCAGCGCCGCCGCCCGCCTGCCCTGAAAGCACGGACGCATTTTTACGCAAAAAAGCCCGCCCCACGGCCAAGGCGAACGAGAAAGGCCGGTGGAGCGGGTGGAAACTGGCAATGAAAGGAAGGGGAAGGCTCAGGCAGCGGCCTTGTTCAGGCGGCTTTCCAGCGCCTTGGCCAGCAGCAGGGCGCACACGCCCTTGATCAGGTCGGGGATCACGAAGGGAGTTACGCACCAGGCCAGGCTGGTGGCCAGGTCGTTGCCGGACATGAACATGAACCAGGCGGTGCCGAAGGTGTAGCACACGGCCACGGCCAGAATCACGCCCACAAGTCGGGGCACAAAGCCCTTAAAGTGCTGGCACACCAGAGACAGCACCAGCGCCATCAGGGGATAGGCCACCAGATAGCCGCCGGTGGCGCCCAGCAGAACCTGCGGGCCGGACTTGAAGCCGGAGAAAACCGGCAGGCCGATGGCGCCAATGGCAATGTATACCACCTGCGCGGCGAAGGCCCAGCCGGGGCGCAGCATGGCGCCGGTGAACAGCACCGCAAACACGGACAGGGTCAGGCTGATGGGGCCAATGGCGATGCTGAAGGGCGCAACCACGGCGGTGAGGGCGGCGCACAGGGCCGCCAGGACTAAATCATGGGTGTTGGTCTTTTTCATGTTCGGTTCTCCTCTGCGAAAAATACAAAAACTGATAAAATGATGCGTTTCTACAAATTGGAATCAAGTCGAAGCCAAGTTACAGGCTGCCCGGGCTGGGGCGGGTGCTCACCTCGCCGAAGCGCAGGGCTTTTTGCCCGCCGGTGGGCAGCTGAATCACCAGGCGGCCCTCGTCGTCAATGGCCAGGGCCTTGGCAATGTAGGGGTCGCCATCGCCGGTGACGGTGAGCCAGTGGCCCACCACCAGACTGCGCTGCCGGTACTCGGGCAGGTAGTCGTGCCCAAAACCCAGGGCCAGCAGGTGTGCCGCAATGGACGCCGCCAGCGCCGCCCGCCCGCAGGGGGACGGCCCGTTCGGGAACAGGCTGCCCGCAATGGAAGCCAGCTCCGGCCCGAACTGCTCGGGGGTGGTGGTCAGGTTGATGCCGATGCCCACCACCAGAAAGTCAATGCGGCCGCTCTCGAAGTCAGTGACAGCCTCAGTGAGGATGCCGCAGACCTTTTTGCCGCCGTAAAACAGGTCGTTCACCCATTTGATCGCCAGCGAACAGCGGGTCAGCTCCTCCACGGCCCGGCACACGGCCACGGCGGCGGCCCCAGTGGCGGTCAATGCGTCCGGGGCGGCCACGTCCGGCCGAAGAAGCAGCGAGAGGTACACGCCGCCCGGCGGGCTGACGAAGGTGCGGCCCAGGCGGCCGCGGCCCTGTTTCTGCCGCCCGGCCACCACCAGCGTACCGCTGGGGGCACCGGCCAGCCCAAGCCGCTTGGCGGCCATGTTGGTGGAGTCGATCTCCTCGTGAACCTCCACCAGGCCGATGGGGCAGCCGGGGGGCAGGGCGGCGCGCACCGCCTGCTCAGTGAGGGGGTCGCTGCCCTCGGCCAGCCAGTAGCCCTGGCCGCTTGCCCCCTGAATGGGGTAGCCGCGGTTCTGCAGCTCCCGGGCGGCCTTCCAGACGGCGGAGCGGCTTACGCCCAGCTGCTGTGCCAGCGCCTGCCCGCTGAGGGGGCGGCCGCCGCACGAGGCCAGTGCCTGAAGCAGCGCCTGCTGGGTGCTGCCATGCTTGCCCATGGGCTCGCCTCCTTCCTGCGAACGTGTTCGGTCAACAGTGTCCAGTATAGTGGCCAGAGGGTGGACGGTCAATGAAAAGTTTACGGAAAAGTTGACAGGAAAGGTTGACAGAATGCGCAGCCCATAAAACAAAACGCCATGAACGCGGGTTGCGTGCGTTCATGGCGTTTTGAAGTTTTTAAGTGCCAGGCAGAGCGGCAGGCTCAGACCTCTTCGCCGGGCATTTTCCAGCCCCGGTGATCGGTGTGCAGCAGCTGTTCGGCCAGCTCGCTGTTGGGCTCGCCCAGATAGTCCTCATACAGGGCCTTCACCTGGGGGTTCTCGTGGGAGAAGCGCAGGGGCTGCACCCGGTCAATGCCGTACAGCACCTGGCCGCGCTGGTCCGCCAGCTCCCGGTCCTCCATGGAGATGGGTTGGCCGCCGCCGCCCACACAGCCGCCGGGGCAGGCCATGACCTCCACAAAGTGGTAGTGGGCCCGGCCGGCCAGCAGGTCCTCGATCAGGGTACGGGCCTCGCCCAGGCCGCTGACGGCGGCGCAGTTCAGGGGCACACCGGCGATGGTGTAGGTGGCTTCCCGCCGGCCCTTGCCGGGGCGCATGGCACGGAAGGCGTCCGGGTCCGGCTCTTCGCCGGTAAGGGTGTAGGCCGCGGTGCGCAGGGCGGCCTCCATTACGCCGCCGGTGGCGCCAAAGATGACGCCCGCGCCGGTGAACACGCCCATGGGGCTGTCCAGCCCTTCCTCCTGTAGGGTCTCGGGGGTGATCTTATCCGCCCGCACCATGCGCACGAACTCCCGGGTGGTGAGGGCCAGATCCACGTCCGGCCCGGCGGCTGTGGCCATGGTGGGCAGCTCGCATTCGGCCTTTTTGGCCACACAGGGCATGATGGACACGCAGAAGATCTTCTTCGGGTCCACCCCGATGCGCTGGGCAAACCAGCTCTTGGTCACGCTGCCAAACATCTGCTGGGGGCTTTTGGCGGTGGAGAGCCGCCCCTGAAGCTGGGGGTACTGGCTCTTCAAAAAGCGCACCCAGCCAGGGCAGCAGCTGGTGAACATGGGGGCATGGTCCAGCTCACCCTTCTTCAGGCGGGCAATCAGTTCGGCCGATTCCTCCATAATGGTCAGGTCGGCGGAGAAGTTGGTGTCAAACACATAGTCGAAGCCCAATGCCCGCAGGGCGGCGGCCATCCGGTTGACGGTGGCCAGCTCCCGGGGCAGGCCCAGCGCCTCGCCCCAGGCCGCCCGCACGGCGGGGGCAATCTGCACCACGGTGATCTTCTCCGGGTCGGCCAGCGCGTCGAAGGCTTTCTGGGTGTCGTCCCGCTCCCGCAGGGCGCCCACGGGGCAGTGGGTGATGCACTGGCCGCAGAGGGCACACTCGGAGTCCTTGATGACCCGGTTGTGGGAGACGTCGATGGTGGTGCGTCCGCCGGTGCCGGCCAGGTCCCAGATGTTCAGGCTCTGCACCTTGTCGCAGATCTGGATGCAGCGCATACATTTAATGCACTTCTGGGCGTCCCGATACAGGGGGAAGGTGGTGGTCCAGGCGGCCCGCTGGCCGGTGGGCAGCTGGGTTTCGTAGGGCACCGAGAGAATGCCCAGGTCGTTGGCGATGGTCTGCAGGCGGCAGTTGCCGCTGCGCACGCAGGTGGCGCACTTGCAGTCGTGCTGGGAGAGGATCAGCTCCACGTTCACCCGGCGGGTGCTGCGGGCGCGGGGCGAATTGGTGTGCACCACCATGCCCTCCCGCACCGGGTTGTTGCAGGCGGTGACCATGGCGTGTTCGCCCTCCACCTCCACACAGCACACCCGGCAGGCGGCGATTTCGTTGATGCCTTTTAAGTAGCACAGATGGGGGATGCTGATGCCGGCCGTGGCGGCAGCCTCCAGGATGGTGGTGCCCTGAGGCACGGCGACGGCCTGGCCGTTGATCGTGAGGTTTACCATTCCGTTTTCCTCCCTCCCTTAAAGATGCCGTAGCCGAAGTGGTCACACCGCAGGCAGCGGCTGGCCTCCTGCTGAGCCTCTTCGTCGCTCATGCCCAGCTTGACCAGCTCAAAGTCGTACTTGCAGTCGGTCAGGTTCCGGTTGGTCAGGTTCACGCGGCCGCAGGGGGGCGTATTGGTCAGGTGGGCGGGCGGAATCTCCACGTCACAGCGAATCTTGTGGGTGTAGCCCAGGAAGGCATCGATGTTGTCGGCGGCCACCTTGCCTGCGGCCACCGCCCGAATGACGGTGGCGGGACCGGACACCGCGTCGCCGCCCGCAAACACGTTCTTCACGCCGGGCACGGCGCTGGTCAGGTCCGCCAGAATGGTGCCCCGGTGGGTGGCCACGCCGATGGCCTCGAAGGGCTGGGCCTCAATGGACTGGCCGATGGCAACGATGATGTAATCGCAGGGGATGCGCTGGGGCGGGCAGTTGGCCTTCACC
>ERZ1034901.729-NODE-729-length-25192-cov-16.671321_pt1 | contig 25192 bp, 28 predicted proteins | sample MGYA00520628_ERZ1034901 | MGnify/ENA primary metagenome ERZ1034901 (study PRJEB33766, sample SAMN09781783) | gut metagenome | biome: gut microbiome | host: Homo sapiens | place: Madagascar | study: EMG produced TPA metagenomics assembly of the PRJNA485056 data... | reverse complement strand
AGGCCGAACTCGCCAACGCCAACGCGACGCTTGCCGATGCCCAGTCCAAGCTGGTCGCGGCCCAATCTGCAAAGGATTCCGCCGATTCCGTCCTCGCCGCAGCCCAGCAGAACAAGGACACGGCGGATGCGAAGGCCGCAGCCGCCAGTGCCGCCTACGAGCGAGCGAAAGCCGACCTCGCCGCAGCGGAGGCAGGCGCCAGCGGTCCCGAGTACGAAGCCGCGAAGCAGAAGGTCGCGGACGCAGAGGCAACCCTCGCTGCCGCACGAGCGGTGCAGTCCCAGTGCGAGTCCGAGCTCGAGCAGGCGCAATCCGCCGCAGCGACGGCACAGAGCGAGCTAAATGATGCCCAGGCGTCCCTCTCCGCGAAGCAGCAGTCCGCACTCGATGCCTCGTCCGGCGTGAACGACGCCCAATTCAAACTCGATGCCGCCAACGCCGACCTCGATGCGGCCAAGCAGGCGAACGCCGGCGCCATCGCCAAGCTGGATGCCGCGAAGCAGGCCGTCAAGGACGCCGAGTCCGCAAAGGCAGCCGCCGACGAAGAGCTTGCGAACGCCAAGACCGCAAAGGCAGCCGCCGACGCGGCCGTGACCGCCGCCCAGCAGAAGGTCGACGAGGCACAGGCGAAACTCGATACCGCCGACGCGCAGCTCAAGCAGGGAGCCATCGGCTTCTTCAAGGCCATGGGTGCTGATTCAGCCATCGAGATCATCCAGAACTGCACGTACAAGGACTACACCGAGATCGGAAACAGTCTCGACGCCACAGGCCTTGAAAACATGCTTTCGTCCATCACGGTCATGAAGAACGTGAACGCCTACCGTAAGTCCGTCGGCCTTTCCGAGCTTGAGGTAAGCTACAAGCTCATTGCGGCAGCGATTGCAGATGCAAACTATTCGACGAAAAACGTAGAGCATGCCCAGCAGTTCGATGTCGGCGAAAACCTTGCCTGGAGCTATCGCGACCCCTGCAAGGCCTGGATCTATCAGGAAAAGGATCTGTTTGACAAGACTGCAGCCTCCCTTGGTGCGACGAATCTTTCCGGAAAGGACGCCTACGACTTCTGGTATGCCAACCAGGACAAATTCGATTATTACCGTATCGGTCATTACATGAACATCATCAACCCTGACTATGCTGTCATGGGATGCGGTCTGAACGATGACACCCGTTTGACGTTCTCGCTCACGCTGCAATACGGCGGTTGGGCCGGCTCGGGCTGGAATACCGGAGCCATCTCCGTCGACGAGTACGAGCAGAAGCTGACCTCCTACATCAACGGCCTGAAGAACGCCAAGAGCGCACTCGACGCAGCCAAGGCCGACCTCTCATCCAAGCAGCAGGCAGCCGCCGGCGCCGCAGCAACCGTCCAGCAGAAGCAGGACGCAGCGGATTCCGCACAGACAGGTGTCGATGCCGCGAAGCAGGGCGTCACCGATGCGCAGCGTGCCGTCGATGCCGCAAAGGCTGATGTCGCAACCAAGCAGCAGGGCGTCACGGATGCCCAGGCCGAGCTGAATGCGGCGAAATCGAACCTCGATGCCACCAACGCGGCAGTCGATACGGCAAAATCGGCCGTCCAGCAGAAGCAGGTCGCCTTTAATGCCGCCAACGCAGCCGTAACGACCGCACAGTGCAAGCTGGACTCCGCCAAGGCGGACACCGCATCCAAGCAGCAGGGCGTGGACGATGCGAACGCCGACCTCGCGAAGTTCTTCCAGGACGTCGCCGCCGCCAAGAAGGCACTCGATACCGCAAAGAGCGTCCACGACGCGGCGGCAGCCGATCAGGCCGAGAAGGCGACCGTCCTCGCCGCCGCCAAGCAAAAGGCGGACAGCACCGCAAGCGCCCTCGCGGATGCCCAGCGTGCCGTCGATGCCGCAAAGGCCGACACCGGCGTTGCCGCCGACAAGCTCACCGGCTCCCAGTCCGATCTCGAGGTCGCCCAGTCGAACCTCGACATCCTCACCGGTCTCGCCGCGAAGCTCGCAGAGGCACAGCAGCGCGAGCAGGATGCAGCCGAGACCGTCAATGGAACCAAGGCCGCCTTCGATACCGCAAAGGCTGATGTCATCGCAGCCGAGTCCCTGGTCTTCGCCACCGAGCAGTCGAAGGCACAGGCAGACGCCAAGCTAGCGAAGCTGAACTCCATCGATGCCGACGCGGCGCTCACCTCCGGCCATGACGCGAATGCGGATGACACCCTCAACGCGCTTTTCGCCGCCGCAGTCGAGGCACGTGCCAAGGTCGCGCCAGCCAAGGCCATCCTGGACGAGAAGCAGGCCGTGGTGGACGGGCTCCAGCCCGGCTATGATGCGGCACACGCCGCCTACGAGCAGGCGAAGTCCGACCGCATCGCGGCGGAGCAGGAGCTTTCCGATGAGATCGCCCGACAGGAGGCGGAGGAGGCCGCAAAGAAGCAGGCGTCATACAGCCCGAAGCACCTTGCCGGCACGGAGGCCGCCCAGACCGGCAGCCTCGCCCAGACCGGTGACCGCGCGAACCTCATCGGCGAGACGTTCGCCATCGGCGGTACCGTCCTCGTGGCAGCCGGCGTCTTCCTCAATCAAAAGAAGCGCCGCGAGCAGATGTAAAAGCGAACCGGGCGTTGGATATCGGCTAGTGTCCAACGCCCGGTTTCATGGACGGTGAGATCGGTGTGAGAACAAAGGCTATTATCGTTGCGCTTCTGGTGTGCCTTTCGGCACCTCAACTTGGATGTGCCAGCGTTGCAAAGCAAGGAAGCGGCTCTACGGAAAGGGCCGCCACAGCGGTAAAGAATAAAGACAAAAAGAAGCCAAGCGAAGAAAAGGCGACGCAAACCTCTGGAGCCAAGACCGAGGAGAAGAAAGAATCCGACGGCAAGGACCAGAAGTCCGATGACTCCAAGAAGGAGGATAACAAGTCTTCCGATTCCTCGAAGTCGGACAGCAAGGGCGATTCCTCCCAGTCCAAACAGAATTCCGGCAATTCGCAGGGCTCTGGCAGTAATAACTCTACTTCCAACAGCGGTAGCCAGAAGAAGTGGGTTGCCGAGCAGGGCCACTGGGAGACCGATTACAGCCAGGTCTGGGTGCCGAATGTGGTATATACGCGTCATGAACGTTACATTTGTAGTGCATGCGGTGCATCTTTCGATTCTATAGCCGCTTGGTCAGCTCATAGTGACGCAATGTGGGAACAAGGTCGAGACCATGGAGCATATATCAATGATTCGTATACTACCTCTGAGGACCAGGGACATTATGAACAGAAGGCTACGGGGCAGCATTGGGTCGTCGATGTAGCCGGTCATTGGGAGTAATGGGCATCGTTCCTCTCCTCTTACATTCGGTAAATGTTTATTTATTTGCGGGCGGCCGGTTAGGCCGCCTTTTTTAGACGCCCAGTCTGGGGGCAAACGATAGGAAAGCAATCAAACGAGAGACCATATGACTGTGCGCACATGTTAGCATGGTCATATGGTCACATATTTACAGCTGCGATTATGCTGCGACAACTCAACCGTTAGCGCTTATAAAACAGTCGACCAAATCCTGGTTTGCCCAGTGTTTGGCGCATCTGCCCCACCTGAATCTCCGTCTCCACGCCATCCTTGCCGAAGACGATGCTCATATTCTTAGCGGTCGGGATGACCGTCTTCACCTCACCCGTCGTTAGGTCGAAGTGCTGGCAGCCGACCTGGTTCTCAAAATGGATCTGACCATCGGATCCAAAGACATTCTGGTACATGTCTGCCTCCTCGCAAGAAACTGTCGATCTCAAAATAATAGACAGGCGAATCCGGCGCAGCATATAACGCTCGGTAATATATGACCATGTTAATGTAGTCATATGTTCACGTATTACAAGCTGGGACCTCATGTATTAAAGCTCGAGCAGCGCCCGTGCGTCCTTGGCGTCTCGCATCCGATCGTCATCAAATGGCTCAAGCCGGGCTGGCGCGATGAGTGGGATGAGATCGTGAGGCGGATGGACGCCGGCAGCGTCACACCCATCCGCCTCACGGACGATGAGATCGCGTGGACGCCGGAGGCCGTGGCCGTCAGGACGTCCGGCGGGGAAATCATCGGAGTCGATGCGTGGGACATGGCGAAGGTTCTTACCGGAGCCTATGGTCCCGGCTCTCCCGGTCGCATTCCTACGATATCGTCCCTAAATCACCAATGTGTCAGATAAAGAATGAGGCAATGGCCATGACCACGCCTACGGCAGATGCGGCGACTGCGCCTTTTTTCCTCTCCTTTAGTCCGACGAACAGGGTTGCCGTAAAGTAAAGGGCGGAAATGCAGGATATGGCAAGCGAAACGAATTCCTTGGGCGGTTTCAGCAAAAGGTCGCTAGCAAAGAGTAATGCAAGCAGGGCAAAGCCGATTGTGGTCAAGTATCTCGATTGATTCTGCGACAGCATGGCAACTGCCTTTTAGAACATGTAAGTGAAAAGTCGGTACGATGTCATTGCGGTTGCAAACAAGCCGCCGCCAGGACCGGTTGTCACGAGACCGGCGATAACGCATTTTCTCGGTTTCCAGCTCATGACAGACCCCTCTCTCATGGTGAAACGCATACATTATGAGATATGCACATTATCTCGCTAATTAATTTCAATATCCATCATCTAACACTAAAGAATACTGACTCACTGGTTCAGCGACGATGCATTTTTACCCTTGCGTTCCCACTCGCGTAACCGCCTCGCCGCGTCGGCGGTCGGAAGGGTCTCCGTCTCGCAATCAGCGACCTTGTAACCGTATCTGTCGAGCCAGGCAGCAAGTGCATCCCAATCGACGCGCTTCCAGTCGCCGCCCGGCGCGTGCTGCATCACGAGGCCTCCGGCGACCACGAGCCCGTGGATATGCTCTCCTTGCAGGTCTGCGATGATTCCGCCGGTGCATACGATGCTAGGTCGCTGTGCCGGCACTGCGCAAACGTATTGGCCTTTGTGCCCCTTTTGGCAACTTTAGCATGACTATAGGTTAAACCAACCCACAGTCATGAGCACGATAGCGTAGTACTATACTAATTACTTAACATGCTCATATATTTCTACCTGCGATTTATAATTGCTTAATATAGTCACATGTTAATGTGATAATATATGACTATGCTATTTCAGAAAGGGGAGGACATGGCGACGAACATCCTGCTAGTCAATCAGAAGGGCGGCGTCGGCAAGACGACGTTCGCCGACGAGATCGCCTGGGGTCTCGAGCGCCGCGGCCACAAAGTCGGATTCGGCAATCTCGACCCTCAGGGCGGCGCGAACCACGAGAAGAACCTGCTCGACGACGAGAACGCCGTAAACGTCATCGACACGCCGGGTTTCCTGAGTGACGAGACGGCCACGTACGCGAAAAACGCCGACATCGCGATCATCCCGGTCCAGCCAGGCACCCTCGGCCTAAAGCCGATGAAACGCACGATCAAGGTCATCACCGAGGCCAATCCCGACCTGTCGTTCGCCATCATCGTCAACAACTTCGCGGCAAACCAGACGGTCGACCGCCAGTTCCTCGAACTGCTCGAGGCCGACGACCTGCCCGTGCTGGGCACCGTTCCGACCGCAGCGGCCTTCAAGCAGGGCGCGGCCCTGGGCAAGCCCGTGTACGAAATCGCGAAGAGCGGCAAGGCCGCCCAAGCAATCGAAAACATCCTGGACGAGATCGAGGAGGTTCTGTAATGGCCGGAAAGTTCAAGAAATCGACCTCCTACTTCGACGTCGCCGCGGAGAAGGCCGAGGAGAGGCAGCAGAAAATCGTTGAGAGCGCATCTGAGTCCCAGAAACCGGCTCCGCAGGTACGGAAAGCCGGGCGCCCCAAAAAAGGCGCTGAAGGGGCATCTGAGAGGCTTGTACAGCTGTCTGTCTACGTTCCCGAGAGCTATCGCAAGCGCTTGAAGCAGGCCGCACTCGAGGAGGACAAGTCCGTTTCCGACATCGCACGTGAGCTGTTCGACGAGTACCTTGCCGAAAACGGGTTTTAACGAAGAGAACGACGCAACGTTCTTAACGTTGTGACAAAATGGAAGTCCAAGAGGATCAGGACAGGGGTATCGAAAGGTGCTTCTGTCTCTTTTTAGGCCACTGAGAGCCGATTTAAGACCTCGTTTTATATAGCAATGAGAAAACGGTCAAACCCCACCAATAAGACGTCCTATTTTCAATTCTGTGACCTTCTAGCGGTATTCTGTGCAAGGTTGACTGAATACCGGTATCCCGATCGACCGGAAATCGGATTCGGCACTCATTGCCGAATTGGACGGGTTGCGACTGAGTGCGATAGGTCGCCCGGGGAGCCGAAGGCGACGCCGGCGCCGGGGATCGGCGAGAACGTGGGTGGGGAGTTGGGGCGGAGCCCCCACACTTTTGGCCGAAGGCCATGCCAAGGAGCCGCAGGCGACGCGGAGCGTGCGTAAGCGCGCGGAGGGCAAGGAGGCGCAGCCGACGCGCAGGGAGCCGAAGGCGACCGGAGTGCGAGCGTAGCGAGCGCCAAGGAGCCACAGGCGACGCGGAGTGAGGCGTAGCCGAACGGAGGGCAAGGACGAAGGATTTTCTTGTTTGTATATCGTTCGATCATTAAATGCTTTCTGGTAGATTTCTCCGTTTCTCCCTTTATTTCAGACTAAGTGAATCTTATTCACTCTAGTCAGACTTGGTGGGTTGTATGAACCCATAGTTGTGGTTATTTCAACCCATAGTTGTGGTTATTTCAACCCATAGTGCATGGGTTAACTGAACCCATAGTTGGCATGGGTTATTTCAACCCATAGTCTCGTGAGACAACCCATAGTTGATAAGTTGGCCCCGGTTAACACATGCTCAAACTATGGGTTGAAATAACTATTCCGGTACTTTTTGGCATTTTTCGATCGCTTTCTATAGGTTGGATTAACCCATAGAAAGAAAAGTGCTTAAATTGTCTATGGGTTCTTTCAACCCATAGCTATACCGTCACGGAAAAGCGTCCGCGATCTCTGTCAGCAAGACTATGGGTTGTCCTAACCAATAGTCTTGCTGAAGAACAGTTATTTAACCCCCTATCAATAAAATGATTTTTCGCCAAACTATGGGTTAAAACAACCCATAGTTATACTGTAGGTTCTTTCAACCCATAGCTTGTAAGAAAAAGAAATAGGGCTATGGGTTTATACAACCCATAGCCCTTCAAACTAGGCAGAATGCTTTGCGTCCCACTGAGCTTTGCGTTTCGCCGAATTCTCGGCGCGTTGCTTTTTCCTACCCTCCTCGACTTCGAGCCTGCGCTTAGCGATCGCCGTCATATCGAGCCGGTACTCAACAGATTTGTTATTACCACGCGGCGACTTAATCAAAAGACCGAGTTCGACGAGCTTATCGATTCTCTTCTTGACGTTCGACCGATCCGAGTTGACGTCCGCCGCCATGGTGGCAAGGCTGATGTAGCAGGTGGATTTGTAAACGTCCTTGCGCTGGAACGACCAAATCCGCCCCATGATATCGGTGTCAAGTCTAGGCAAACCGAGCTCGAGCATCCACGGCGGCTTGATGATCGCGACCTTCTCGCTGACCATATCCTGCACCATGTGGGCGACACGGGACGATTCATCCGATGCCCGGCGAAGTGCTTCGCGGTGACTCTCACTATTGGGCATGGCGGCATCTGTGACGGCCTGATTCGCGAAATCGGACGCCGCCCCCATTCCAGACGGGCTTGCGGGGCCGGACGGGTGGCTATCCGTGTCCCACGGATAGCCACCGCCCACGTCCGGTTTTAAATTTCTGGTATCCATAAACTAGCCTCTCGTTGAGGCTATCTAGCCATCAGTCGAAGTGATGCCATAGTATTTTGGTAGTACTTCAACATAGGGACCCAAATCGGAGCATACGTGTGCTAGGATTGCAGGTAACAGGCCAGAAAGCCACATTTGAACATGGAAAAAGCCCTTCTTACTTGGCGGTAGGGGGCTTTTTTCATATCTATTTTTGCTCTTTAACACGCTCCAAAAACTCGGCGATAGCGATTGCCGCCATAGACGACTTAGCTACACCGCGGCTCTTCGCGTAGTCATCGAGATCACGCCAAATTTCGAGAGGCAGAGTAACCTGGATTCTTTTCTTCTCCTCGGCCACTGCCATAGACAATTACCTCCTTCGTTGAACAAACGAAATCGTACCACTACTGATTGAAACAAAGCGTATCACAAATACTGTCTAAAATACAAACTAACACAGAGTGGTACACCTAAATTCGCTAAATCTTTTCGTCGGCCAGATAGGCACTCGAGTTTCCAAAAGGGGTACAGGAAATTGCCGAAAAGGGCACAGGGGCGGCAAGTGATTCACCAAGAGTGAAGGTGGGCCCTCTTACCCAAGCGTTACTCGTTGCTTTGAATGGCAACGCACTAGGGCGACAGGAGTACTCGGGAGACCTGCCTGTATATTATGCAGCTGATTGAATGGCAACAGGGCCGGCGACGCTGCCGGCCCTATAACTGTCCACGCGGGGCAGGCCGCGCATGTTGAGTTTAACGCATCTCGTGACTGTTCAGATTCCGTGCACCGGGCGATTTGTTTTGGTCGTTTAGCTGGGCTAATGGTGCTTATTGGCTGCTGGGCTGGAGGATTTGGACTAATAGTTGCTAATAGTGGCCGGATGAAGAGCTGTTCAAGCTATTAGAAGCAATAGCGAGTACGGTCTTGGCTGGAAAACAGGTCGCGAGCAGGGGAGGGCCGAGCATGTACGGACCGGTGAGCAAGAACGGGCCGGCGTTGGAATTTGGGGAGATCGGCGAGGAAGTTAAGGATGAGGTTCGGCGGCAAGCGACTGGCGAGGCCGTCGAGAGAGCCAGGGGCAAGCTCAAGGCCCGTGACGAGCGCGAAGACGATCCGTTTTGGGGTCGCGGGAATCAAGAATACCTTCGTCGAGCTGCGGAAAGACTGGATTCCGGCGAGGGAGTGGAGCACGGATTGATCGAAGAAGAATGACGCTCTGCTAGAATCAGCAGCGCTGTCGGCAGTCCTCGTGCCGGGCAGGGCCCTCCATCCGATGGGAGGTGATGCCCATGACCGATTTCACCGAGTTCGTGAAGCTCCTGACCGCCCTGGTCTCGCTCCTCACGGCCCTCGTCGGCCTTTCCAAGGCACTCAAGCAGGGTTCGAAGCCCAAAAAGAAAGGTCACCGTCGCTAAGGCGGTGACCTAACTCTTCAAAGCAACGGCTCTGCCCAGCTTCCTACGACTTGGGCTGCCGTCGGCACCATTCTACCCGTTTGACATTGCTGTTGTCGATGCGCCGTATCAAGAATCCACGGCAGCGCTCGTGGTTGCAAAACAGCCCAACAAATAGTGGCTATTAGTCAGTTCGACTGTCCAAAAGGCCTAATAGTTGCTAATAGTGGCCAGTTGGCAACGGATTTGGGCTATTAGTTCTAACAGTGCCTATACTATGACCCCACAAACGGGACACGGTTTTCTGCCCGCACGAGGTTTTGAAGTTTTAGCTGGGACAATCCGGCAGATTGGAGCACAGAACATGAGGTTCGAACGCCTCATGTCACTCAAAATACGTCTCCTCAACTGCGCAAAGGAGAACGGTTTTTAGCGACAAGGAGACAATGGAATGATCTGGTTCACCAGCGACACCCACTTCGGGCATGAGAACGTGCTGAAGTTCACCGACCGCCCGTGGGAGACGATTTGGCAGATGAACGATGCCATCGTCGACAACATCAACGGTAAGGTTGCCGTGGATGACGAGCTCTACATCCTAGGGGATTTCTCATTCAAGATGACCGCCCAGGACGCCTACGGGCTGCGTAAGCGGATCGCCTGCAGACGCATCCACCTCGTCCCGGGAAACCACGACAAGGACTGGACCCAGCCGGCGGTCGCGGGCGCGTTCACCGTGGAACCGCCGATCTGCGTGCTCAAGATCGACGGGCAGAAGATCGTCCTGTGCCATTACCCTATGGCCGACTGGCAGGGCATGAGTCATGGATCGTGGCACCTCCACGGGCACATCCACAGCAGCGGAGGCACGTACAACGAGTTCAACCGCAAGCAGGGCCTTCTGCGCTACGACGTCGGTTGCGACGCCAACGGGCACTCCACGGTGAGTCTCGACGAGCTGAGGGAGTGGTTCGCCGGAGTCGGCGAGCCGTGCGGCCGGGTGAAATGGCCCTGGTGGGTCAACGAGACCGGCGACAGGCAGGTCGAGCGCGAGCTGGCGGCGTACAAGAGGGAAGTGGTAATCCGATGACGGTCTACGTGACAGGCGATATCCACAGTGGGCTCGACATGCAAAAGCTCCGCGACTGGGAGCTTGGGGATAGCCTTGGCAGCGACGACTATCTGATCATCGCCGGCGACTTTGGCTTTCCGTGGGACTTCTCTGCCGAGGAATGCGCCGATATCGCTTGGCTGGAGTCGCTCCCCTACACGGTGCTGTTCGTCGACGGCAACCACGAGCGCTTCGACCACTGGGAGGAACGCCCCATGGAGCCGTGGCACGGCGGGCTGACGCAACGCCTGTCGGATACCTCGTCCATCCGCCGACTCATGCGCGGGGAGGTCTTCGATCTCGACGGCTCGACGGTATTCACCATGGGCGGTGCCACAAGCGTGGACAGGGAATACCGCGTGCCGTATTCCAGCTGGTGGCCTCAGGAGCTCCCGGACGAGCGCGATTTCGATACCGCGCGGGCAAGGCTCGACGAGGTCGGCTGGAAGGTCGACTGCGTCATCACCCATACCTGCGCCACGCGCATGCTCTCGCCGACGCTCTACCCGGACCCAGGCTGGGAGCGCCCGGATGTGGACCGGCTGACCGGATTCCTCGACGAGCTCGAGGATCGCCTGGACTACAAGCGCTGGTATTACGGACATTTTCACCGAGACGGCAATCCGGACGAACGGCACACGGTGCTGTATGACTGGATCGTGAGGCTTGGGGACAAACTTTTGCCGTGGGGCGCGTACTGATGGCTATCTATGTGACGGGCGACGTGCACGGCAGGGCCGAGTACGGGTCCAGCCGGTTTGCCTTCAGGAATTGGCCGCTGGGTCGGATTCTGACGCGCGATGACGTGGTGATCGTGGCCGGCGATTTCGGCTTCGTCTGGGATGGATCGAATGCCGAGAGGTACTGGCTCGACTGGTTCGAGTCGAAGCCGTGGGCCACGTGTTTCGTAGACGGCAACCACGAGAACCACCGCGCCCTGGCTGAGTTGCCGGTGCGGGAGTGGAACGGCGGGCTCGTCCATGAGGCGCGGCCGCACGTGCTGCATCTGATGCGCGGAGAGGTGTTCGACATCGCAGGAACCACGGTTCTTACCATGGGCGGCGCCGCGAGCCATGACAGGCAGTATCGCAGGGAGGGGAGGAGCTGGTGGCCCGAGGAGATGCCGAGCGAGGAAGAGATGGGGCACTGCCGCGCCTCGCTCGACCGCGTGGGCTGGAAGGTCGACTACGTTGTGACTCACGAGGCGCCGGCTGCCCTTGCTGAGGGGCTATGCCACGAGCTCGGGCGCGAGTATCGGGACGACCGGCTTCAGCGATTCCTTGGCGAGCTCGATGGGCGGCTCGGCTACCGCGCCTGGTTCTTCGGCCACTACCACGGCGACGAGTGGCGTGACGCCAGGCATCGCCTTATCTACCGAGACATCGTGCCGGTCGAAGATGCTGCGCCCGCTTCTAGAAACCTTCTAGAAGCGCTCTAGAAGGTTTCTAGAAATTAGGCGCCATATGGACTATTCCAATTCAAAGGTCTGGTCGAGGGAGTTCGACCCGGCACCCATCCCGCCGACTTTCACTTCGATGGGAGACATGTCATTGAGATCAAAAATCGACACACCGTCGCATTCGCCTCCCGGCGCAAGCCCTTGCGAAGAGAAGTGGTCTTCCTGCAAATCGGCGGCAAACCCGCGAGATAGCATCTGCTTATTTTGATAAGCCGTGATGTAGCTACCAACAGCGCATGAATCTGCCGATCGGTTGTTAATGGCGTGCCAGCGAACAACGGCAACCTTCCCGCCATCGCCAGCCGAGGAATCATGCACCTCGACGCCGGTGACTGAATACTCCATCTTGCCGTAAACCCCGTCTTCCTACGCGTTATCAGAATCGGCGACCTGAACTGCCGTCTGACGATCGTCTGCCTGGCTGCACCCAGAGGTCATAACTAGGGCGGCTGCCAGAACACCCGCAGCCCCAAAGTTCCGAGCTAGGTTGATTGCCTTTTTAACAGAGAGATGTTCCATCGACTACTCCAAACTTAATTGTTTTTGAATGCCATCAGCCAAACAGCCAAGCCCCAATGAGCATGACCACTGAAACTGCTGCAAGCGAAGCCCAGACGGCATTTTGACGGGTGATGACACCGCTGATGGTGAGCGCATTTGCGCCGGCACCATCAATGACAGTCCAGACGAGTGCCGTGACCAAAAAGACGACTAGCCCTGCCGTTATCAACTCACGGCGAGACGGCCTTAGCTTGTCGGACATATCTACTCGTCCCTCGCCTTGGTCATGACCTCGACCTTGGCCTCGGCCACGGCCGCCCGCTGCTCGGAGGCGGCGAGGCGATCCTTGAGGGCGGCGACCTCGGCCATCAGGTCACGCTGGGCGAGGAGGGAGACGTTGAGATCGGCCTGAGCCTTGGCCGCGGCGTCGACCGCGCCCCTCATGCTTTCAATTCGATCGTCTTTTGCGGCTGATTCTGCCAAGAGCTGATTGTTCTCGGAATCGAGCTTCTTGAGCTGCGAGAGGTAATCGGCGACGGTGGCGTGGAGCTCATCGTTCTCAATCTCCAAGCTCGCAGTATCCAGCTCGAATTTCTCTTTGATGGCGGCGACCTGCTCGACGCAATTAGATTTGATGCTCTGAATCTGTTCCATTGCACTTTTCTTGGCAGCGTCGGCGTCCTCGCGGGCAGCACGAGCCTCCATCGCGGCAGCTTCGGCAGCGCCCACGATGATGCGCTTAACCCGCTCGACCGCCTCATCGAGGACGGCCGATGCGTCGAGCGCAGCCTTCACGCCGGGAGTGGCGTTAGGGTGGTAGCCATCGACCAAGCGGGCGACGGTATCGGCCTGCGAGAGACCAAGGCTCGTGCTGATGTCCTTTATGGCGTCACGGGTCTCCGATGAGACATTCAGACTGGTCATTTTCTTTTCGGACTGGACTTGGTTTTCGGCCATGATGCGGCACTCCAATCAACAACGGGCATGGCTCCGCCATGCCATATGGCTGGGAACAATGCACGGCCGCTGTTGAGTTGTCTTTTTCCTGCGATCGGTGAGTTCTAAAAAGGCGTCTCAAGTCATGCGTTCACGCAGGTTTTCGGTTAGAGAAATACCGCACCCTTATATAGTAACGCCGCCGCACTCGGGCCTATTAGGCAAATCGCGAAACGACAGACGGACTTATTTCCTGACGCCCACCAATCCGCGTTCACGAAGGATGCGGTACAGCGTTGATTTGGAGACGCCAGTCGCAGCGCAAATATCGGGAATAGGAGTCTCTCCTCCAAGATAGAGCTTTACTGCGGCATCGGCTTTGACGCCGGCAGTGCGAGGCCTGCCACCCACGTTGCCGCCGTGGCTCCGTTTGACGGCGATACCCTCGGCCTGGCGTTGCCTGATCAGATCTCGCTCAAGTTCCGCGGTGCAAGCATGGGTGCCAAGCACGAAGCGCCCGAATGCGGTATCTAGATCCACGGGCTGTTTCAGGGACGTGAGCTTCACGCCGAGGTTTCGAAACATAAGGTCATAGTTGAGCAGCTGCCTGGTCGATCTGGTCAAGCGCTCCCAGGATTCGACCACCACCTCGTCACCCGCCCGCATCTTCTTGAACAGGCGCTTCTGCTGCGTCCGGTCGCCGTCCTGGGCACCCGTGACCTTGTCCTTGTAGATATGGCCATAGGCCACGCCAGCGTTCACCAGAGCCTCGATCTGGCGGTCCAACCTCTGGTCTTTCGTGCTCACGCGAGCATATCCGTAACGTGTCATTTCAGCCTCCTGCCTCGTATTTGATTTTCCCATGGGAATTGACGCGGAGGTTTTGACACTGGGTTTTGGCACTCGACGTTCACGGCATCGAGGGTTCGGTTTTCGAGTGCCGCGCGGCATACGTTTTGGGACGAACGGCTAATGGAATATGTTGGGACGGATAATATTCTACTACCAAATAGTAGTAGAATATTATCGTAAAGATTGGAGGCTCATGGTCCGGATACACCAGAGAGTTCACGAGCGGCACCCCGAGCTAGATGACGGTGATGTCGAGGCGGCGTGGGAGAGCTACTGCTTCGCGGCCGTCCGCATACCCGGGGAGTGCGAGATGCGGACGGGCTACGACCCGCAAGGCCGGTACATCGAGATGGTCGGTGTCCTCCTGGCCGACGGCGCGTGGCTCGTCTACCACGCCATGACGCCGCCGAGCAAGAAGACGCTAAGGGAGATCGAGAACGCGAGAAGGAGAGGTTACTGATGGAATATAGGCTTGCAAACGGATCCGTTATCACGGATGAGGACATCGAGCGCGAGTGCGCGGAATACGAATCCGGCTCCTGGGAGGGGAGCCTGGTGAACCTCCGAGTCGGCCGCCCCAGGCTTTCCGAGGTGGAGGCCAACGCCAACCTGTCTTTCAAGTGCCCGAAGACGGGCGCCGACCTCATCGAACGGGCGGCCGCCGCGTGCGGGATGCGGAAGTCGGAGTTTCTGCGCTCGGCCGCGATCGAGAAGGCCGAGAGGATACTCAGGTCGGCATAGCCACGGCATGCCTTCCCGGAATCGGCGTTGCCGCAGGGAGTGAGCGCCCTGCGCCGCCGTTATGTTAGACATGTCGCTAACATAACGGCGGTTAAGTCGTGCCGCGGGTCGGGGCATCCGCACCACCACAGGTTCAATCGCCCCGTAAATCGAATCCTGTTAAGTCGTCTATCTGCGTGTTTATGAACACACCATTGCCATTCCTTAGGTGAGAATCGTGTCCGCACGGGGCGATATATTAGACAGAACACCCGAGGGAAAGGAATAGCATGAGCGATTTAATGGAAGTCGTACATCGGCTCGAGCGCGAGATGGCAGACCGAGCCTCCGCAGTTGAGAAGGAGGGGTTATGCCCAAAAAAGCGCCATGGATAACAAAGGATGTTCGCATAGTAGAAGCGATGGGGTGGCTAACCGGCGCTTGCAGCGTCGTGCTGACAGGTTTTGCTATCGCAGCAGTGCCCACCGGAGAGAAGGTCCCCGTCCACTACGGCGTTGACATGCAGCCGAACCGCTGGGGCTCTCCTGTCGAGCTGTTGCTCCTCCCTATTGTCATGCTGGCTTGCATCGCGCTTTTGGCCCTCGTTCTCCATCTGGTCAGTCCAGAGCATTGGAACCAGCCTGCCGGTCTCGAGAGCGACGAGAAGGATGCTTGGTATCTCGCAAGTGCTCGCTCGGTGGCCTGGTTTGAGCTCGAGTGCGGCGTTTTCTCGCTGCTTGCGGCCTTAACCCGTTGTCCGACGACTGCAAGGCGATGATTGTCGGCGCTGTTGCATTCGAACTATTGCTTATTGCAACGCCCCTTATATTCACTGCAAGGTTTCGCAAGAGCAGAGGTAAGGGCAAGGCTCGGAAACTTTAGCGCCCCAGCGTGTTCCAATCGATAAAGAGCTCGCGACGAAGACTGCGCTGCGCATCAAGCTGGCGTCCGTCTTCTCGCGATACTCCAAGCCGATCTCCTCAAACAACATGCGCCTCACTATCTCGAAGTTCTTCTCATCGGCGATTTGCTGATACGTCAGCAACATGACGTTGAAACCCATTTGCTGCAATGCGGTGGCGCGATCGGAATCCGACATTGCGGCATCGGCCCCACTGTGCACAAGCCTGCCTTGGCACTCGACGACAAGCGGCTTCTTGTCACCCGTCTCCTCAAATAGGAAGTCTGCATAGCAGTTGTAGCGCCCGGCCAAACGCGCTGCCTTGCCCGAAAGGACAATGCGAGCATTGTTGCTAAAGGATCTGAGACCCTCACTACCGGCGACGCGCGGCGTCGCAAACAACAAGGACAGCTGAGCCTCAAACGGCGACGCGACAACCCCGGTCACACGCTCGACATCTTTAAGGCTCAGTTCAATCAAGCCATCAAGGCCTTCATGGCCGCCGACGAGGCGGTCCGCAGCCTTAACGACTATGACAGCATCGTTGACACTCAGATCGCCAACGCCATTGATGAGCACCTTCGCGCCATCGACAGGCTCTGCCGTTTCGGCATCGACGGTGGTTTCGGTAAGAAGCATCCGGTTAAGGAGTACTAGCCTTCCGCATGGCCATGGAAGTAAAGTAGAAGAGGGTCGAATCCGAAGCAGTTCCCGGACAATTGGCGTCCGGCCAGACACTTCGGTTTGGCCCTTTCTTCCAGGATTCTGTAACAGCTGATTGAATTGCAACGCGCTAGGGCAGGACAGTTCAAAACTAGCGGGGCGTGTCGCCGCGCGAGTAGTCACCGCGATCGACGACGCGATCGTCCATCTGTCGCGACACGGCGCTACCGCCGTGCGCCTGGCCGGTGGCGCGGACGCGGTCGTCACCGGCATCGGGAACGGAGCCGGCATAGCGGTTGCGAATCTCCCTTGCGTAGCCGCGGCGCGCAAGGAGCTCGTCGCGAACCGCGGGACCTTCGAGTTACTTCACTTCAAACCTTAAGAGCCTTCTCTCCGGCAGATCGGTCATCTTCATCGTATAGGTCCCGGGAAACGCCTTCTCAAAACGAATGGTCTCGTAATCTTCGAAATAGTCGTTGGTGTTTTGCATCATGAATGGGACGAGCAACTCGTTCTCCGCCCCAACCTGTACAGCAAACGCAGCAGAACCGCCCAGAGCCGGCATTGCCTGCGCCATCAGATCGGTATTGACCATAAAGTCATAGTTTGGCGCAGACTCCGGCACCAAATGCCAAACATACGTCTTGATTCCGCCTTCGACATTGTCCTTATTCCTGACACGCATCTTTACGGCGATAACACACGTGATGTCGGCGTCCTTCAATTTCGTTTTCGTATCCACGACGCCATATTTTGAATAATCATCATGCGCACGCTTGAGATACTCGCGCGGCGTGAGCAGCTCTGCCCCGTCTATGCAAAACGAATACCCGTCAGTCGCCACATCCTTCGAACCCAGAAACGCCCCATCCATCGAGAGCCATTCGCCCTCCGCATAATATTTCTCAGGAATGACCGTCCGGTTCCCGTTAACGGCGCTCACCCTCATGCCCGCAAGGCCGGTGGCAGCACAGCCGAAAAGAGCAAGCACCGACCTTCTCGTCCACAGGGTCTTCTTCATCGCGCTCACGACCTTTCCCGAACTTTCACAACGGCACCGTCGCGCATGCAGTAAACCCGATCGGCCAGCTCCTCGAGCACCTCTCCGTCATGGCTGGACAGAATAACCTCGCGACCCGTTGATGCCGCCATCGCCACAACGCGCTTGAGCATTTCCACGCCCGCTTCGTCGAGGGCATTTGTTGGCTCATCGAGAACAAGCAGCTTCGGCTTTTCCATAATTGCCGCAGCTATCCCCAGACGTTGCTTCATCCCAAGCGAGTATGCTCGGAACTTCTTTTTTTCGTCTGCATCGAGTCCCACGAGCCGCAGGGCAGAGCGAATGTCCTCGGGGGTGGCAACGCCCTTGATCTGGGCGATGAGCTCCAGATTGTCGTAGCCAGACAGATATCCCAAAAAGGAAGGCGCCTCGATCAACATCCCCAGACTCGGCGGGAACGAGATGTCCGCCCCAAGCCTTTGGCCATCGATAGAGATTTCGCCTTCGGTAGGCTTGATCAATCCGCAGACCGCTCGCATAAGCATGGTCTTACCCGAACCGTTTATCCCCTGAAGCCCAACCACAGTCCCAGGGTCAACCTCGATGGACACGTTGCGCAGAACATCGTTTTTGCCCATGCGCTTCGATACGTCCCTAACGATCACGCTCATATCTTGTCCCCCTTTTCTATAAGGTCGGCCCTTCGAAACCACACTCCGCCCAGCGATAGGCATAACGACATAATCACAATTGAAAACAAGACGCTCGAGCCCGCCGCGATTCCCTCTTTGACAATTCCGCCCCAGCGCAACAGCATTAGGGCGTTGCCTAACAGCGCCCAATGCCGCGCAAATGCCGAACAGATCAGGTAGCTCATTAAAACCACAAACGAGACCGACGGCCCAAGCACAAAGCCAACCGCTGCCTGCGCAAACGCAAGCGCCTCGAAAGCAAAAAAGAGACCTATGAAAAACGGCAGCGCATCCGCCTCGGCAGCTTTGAGAAACCACGGCGCCAAATTAGCCAGCTGAAGCGACTCGCCATGAATGACCGCGCTGAACGAGGAGCTCACCACCAAGCTCCAAATCACAACAGAGCAAACCACCACGAGCAGTGAAAATGCCGTTACCGCCGCCACTGAGATAAAACGCGAGGCCCACCAAAGGGTTCTTGCCCGGCATCGAACAAGCGCTTGTAAACCAAGCCCGTGCAACGATTCGGTCGGATAATCGAGTGTTGTATAGAGAATAAGCAGAATGAGGAATAGCCACCCTAGCGGAGGCACAAACATGACCCCGGGCCTAGGCTCAAACGGAGCAGATCCGGCAAACACGAGCGCGAGATTATCCGCAAACCCCAAGGTATCCGTCCTGACCCCATACACAGAAGACAATCCGTAGGCGTACACCAAGTTCGCAACGGTCACTGCCGCAACCGCAATAAAAGCAATGATGTTCTTCTTCAAAACGGTCCTCAGGTCCGCGGCGACCAGCCTAAACAGCATCAGACCACCTCGCGTCTTTTTAAGAATCTCGCGGAAACCAAAGAAAAGACGAACAGCAAAATGATTTCCGCAAACCCCGCTCGAATGTCGGGCCAGTTATTTAGCGATTCCGACCTGATGCTGTTAAGAATGTTGCAGTTAAAGCCGACGCATGAAAGGACGCTAAAAATCCAGTCGTTAACAAAATGCCATGCAACCATAATCAGATATGGAACGACCATCGCCTTGATTCTGCTGCGAAACACAACCGACAGACCGGTCACGGCCATGGATAGAACCCCCAGCGCCACCGCATCGAACAGCGTATAAACCAGCACGTACAACAGAGGCCGGGAATAAAACAGACCAGAAAAATAGCTATGCAGATAGAGCCCGACGTAAGTCGATTCATCGACCCGGGGGAGATACGCGGGAAACAGCATAGAGACAATCAGAAAATTCACGAGTAGCGGAATAGCCGTGACCGCAAACGCAGAGAGGAAAGCAGACAGCATCTTCACGTTCACGTATGCATTTCTAGAAACACGCGTGCAGATCTGCGCCTCGTAACCGCTCAAACGCTCGGACAGGCATGACCACGACCCGGCCAGCATGGCAAGCAACGGCAGCGCATAGAAAAACACCGACGCTAACAACGGCGCGTTCGCGCTCACAACGATCCAGTTACCAAAGCTACTTTCACGCGTTTGGCCGAGGTATGTCTGAGACTGCAGACCAATGCCGTAGCCAAAAGATAACAGCTGCTTGCGCTCAATTTCGAGCGTCCACCACGCCTCGATGGCAGCTGCCATCGAAATGGCAGTCGCCAAAATAAGAGCCAACGCAAATATATGGTTTCCAAATATCTTGGATAACTCATGTCGTAATAGATTTCCATTCAAGCAACATCGCCCTCCCATTGGCCGGGCCGAGCGTTGCTGCTCGGCCCGGCCCTAATCACAACAAGAAGCTGCGGATTGGCTAGGAGGGAAGTTTGTTAAAATGGCCGAAGCAATCGGGGCTCCACTTTCCATAGACCGTGCCGTATCCGGACTCGGCCCATGCAGTCAGACGAGCATGACTGCGCCCATTCTCACGGACGAGGTTGTATATCTCCCATTTATCCGCATGGTTGGAGCGATACACGCCTTGCGTGCAATTCATGTTGCCCGTTCCTTTAGTGTCATAGGCACCGTCCACGTACAGGCGCAATGGCTTTCCCGAATAGCCTTGAATCCAAATGTAGACTGAGGATGAATCTTCTTTCCGGCGATAGCCAGTTGCGCTCGTGCCAGAACACTGAAAAGCGAAATCTCTATCTTCGTTGTTCTTGCATGTGGCAATTCCGGCATCCGCGCTCTGCGAAATGCTAGAAACCTGGGAAGTGTCAAACTCCTCTTGAGCAAATGATGCGGCAGGTGCACCCATCGACAAGCCCGCAACAATCGCCAAGCCGACTCCGATTCGAGCAATAGCGCTCCTTGGCTTAATCATGGCCTTCTCCAATCAAAAGCGGTTAACAATGCGTCGACGCACGGCAACCTTTGCATGAATGGAGAAAGATGTCTGTAAACACTCGCCATTGAGTTGATAATCCAGGCGTTTACACGTTATCCACCTGCGATAACAATGAAATAAGCTCCGCTTTGTTCTTGATCTTCAACTGGCGATAAGATGCGGATCGCAACGCTTGCACCGTAGATGCAGCGTAACCGACATCCTCCGCAATAGCCTTTGTCGTTGCGCCCTCTGCCGTCATCAGCAAGATTTGCGACTGAACATCAGAAAGGGAGCGAGACATAAGCAGGGCCAGCTGGCGCACGCGGGCTGTTTCGGTGGACCCGTTCGCGCGGTACTCCAAGACGGCTTTCTCGTCCTCAACCGAGCGGGCGAGCGCGATGTGCGTGACGAACATGGGCGCAGACCAGCAGACGACCACCGTTGCCACGACGACATTGACAGCCGAACTATGCCCCAACAACGACGCGAGGAACAACGGCTTGAAAACCGTCAGATCCTGCACCATGTTGAGCAAGACAACCCAAACAGGAGCCATCGCCCCAAAGCAGAGCATCCATACCCCAAGCATTTTGCGCTGCGGACAGCTTCGCAGCACTATATACGTGAGCAGCATCCCCGTCAGTACCGCAAGTTCATGAATTCGCCCCCTAGTTGCTGCATAGATTAAAGCGGATACACCTATTAACGCCAACGGCACGATAGCCCGAGTATGGGCATGAACCTTAAACGGGCGCAGCTTAACAGCGAGCGAAGCCATAGACGCTATGCCGCAAAACAGGACCGGTGCAGCCATCAACGGATCGCGTATGCACCTCCATGCCGCGATATAAACAAAAGCCCATTCCACGGCAGACAGTATCGCCCACACGCACGGGCTTCCGAGCCCAATCGCTTCGCCTGCCCTATCCAGATCAGCGTCATGATTTGTCTTTACAACCGCGCAATACGGCGAAAGAAACAGTCCGAGGCCCAATGTATAGCTTGCAAGAGAAAAGGCGACTGCCCGCGTAACGCTGGATTCCCAATCACTATTCGCCATTACCAAGGGACCTGCCGCAAGGAAAATAAAAAAAGATGTGGGCAGATATCGAAGCAGCCGGTGCGTCCGAGCTAATGCCAACATATCGCCGGCATGCCGCTGCGACAGCTCAGACTCTACAGCTTCGCCCCCACCCGCAAACAGCGCCACCAGCTCACGCGAGCCCGCAACCGACGCCTTCCCGTATGCTCGGTGAAGCGTGGTCCGCACCGTCGATGGCTTCGTATCCGTCTCCCTGGCAATTTCCGCCGGCGTTTTCCCTTTGAGCAGCAGTCGAACAAACTGCTCTTCTCGAGGCGACAGAGAGGGAGAAAACGCTCCCGCATCGAATGGGTCGGACGTGCGGGGGATATCCGAATCGTTGTTCCGCTTCTTCCTGAGCAACGTGCATACGAAGGCAGCAATAGCGGACCCTATCGTCAGCGACGCAATGATCGCGGCATCGTTTGCGAAGTATGCCACCTCAACAGCGGGAACAAGGCCAATGGGAACTGCTACGAGCACAGAACGGGCGAGCACGTCGCTCTGTCCCCGACCAAAGGCGCGGGGACAGCAAAGCAGCGGGACCGCAGCCAATACGAGATAGAACAGAGGAATTAAAAGCATAAGGCCAATTGATGCGGCCATTACAGAGGGCATCCCCCATGGCTCGGGAACGACTCTCCATGAAACTCGACAGCAGAACAGCAGACAAGACAGGACGGCTATTGTTTCTGTAAAAATCGCGTCCTGCGGATGACGAGTTTCTCTTTCGTCAGCCCGCGTCGCCCCCTGCGTCAAAGGAAAGCCCGCCGTATCCCAAATTACACATGAGAGGAGCAACGACCCAGCAAAGCACGAGGCGCATGAAACGCCGCGCAACAGCCAGATAGGCGCAAACACGAATGGAATAGAATCTCCGCGAGCATAGAAGGCCAAGTCGGCCCACTCGGGAACCGCCGCAATAGCAGCAAGGAAAATACCGAAGGCGCCAAGGAACCCCGGCCGCCTTATTTCTCTCCCCTTGCGGAGCGCAACACCGTGACCAAACGCCGCTAGGCACGCGCCAAGGATAACGAGCCAGGTCATTGCACCTGATACCAAGCCAATTGAAGATGAAAACCGGTGATAAGGGGTGACCGCCATTACGATAAGCACAATGGCGCAGGCAGATGTGGCAGAACGGCGGGAAAAGAGCATATGGCCTCCATAGCATGTCATTATATCGCTCGATCCACTCATCTATCTCCATGCCCACACCGGCCAACATCAACGGTTAACGCATACTCCAATCCGAACCAGATCACGGGCCAATTTTCCGCAGCCCCCGCCCCAAAGCGGGATACGGTTTCCTTTTGAGCGCCGGTTCGGAAAATGCATCCCGTTTTAGGCCGAAAACTGGGACGCGCGGGCAGGAGCTATGCAAAGATAGCGGCCGTTGGCCTTGCGATCGGTCTTGCAATGGCGCTGTGCGCATCATTCGCGAAGTATAGGTCCGAGTTAAAGATTTCTGTTGTCTGGTTCATCTGCCAAATAATCGCTTGGAATATAGTCGACGTGATAACGCTTCTCTAATTTCTCGATGAACCGGTCGACCTTTCGAGCATTTTGATAAACCTTTTCAAGCGTTCGGAAAACAGCTTTCTCGTTGTACGCGGGAAGCCCTTGGGCGTTCACAAAATACATCAGCTGATTGAGGTTTGTTCCTTCCTTCAATAACTCATGATGGAGTTTTTCAACTTCCGCGATGTCAAAATTGAATGATTCGATCTTTCCGTAAATTGCGCTGCGGCGAACCAGTTCGCTTGCAGAAATGCCGAGCGCCGCTGCACGCTGCTCAATTGCCTTTTTTTCTGGAGCAGTGAGCATTACTTGGAACGGAATACTCCTTTTTTCAGAAATCGGCTCGCCACGTTCATCGGTTTTACGCGATGCCTGTGCTCTCCTGTAATCCTCCTGTTGCTTATGGAGGGCCTTTTTCTTCCGATCAAGAACTTGCATTTCGTCATCGAGATCATCAAGTGAGATTTCCCGATGAATCAGTACGGATCGAATCAACTCAGCTTCCGTACAACCAGCTTGTTCGCAAAGTTGTTGATAGATCTCTTTCTCTTCAGGAGAAACGCGAGCCTTTACGAATTCATTTCGTGCCATTTTTCTACTTTCTCCGGAGTGGCCTCCGGAAAAGTAAGCAAGAAACTGAGGATTGGCATCCGTCACCTCTTGCTATGGTTGCCTAATTTTTTAGAAAGAGTGAAACCAACCCGCAAAAAGCGTGCTGCGTTCACTCTTTCCCTTTTCTCCGTGACAGGAGAAAAGCAAGATTTGTAAATCATGATAACAGGGACTACGGGCCCGGTTATCATGATTTATGTACATCTTGCAATCTCCGGAACGGGGATTGGGCGAAACGCAGTGTAGACGTGGAATGAGAGGCCTCATTCCAAGCGAGAGGCCTCGCGGCGTCGTAACTGCGTGAAGACCGTGAGCGAAAGCGAAATTTTAACGCGAAGGATGCTGAGCGTTAGAAGTTCGCTGTAGCGAGAGCGAAGCGATATTGCGAATGCGAGGGATGCCGAGTATTTGCAATATCGCGCAGCGGGTTTGCGCCGCCCGCGGCGCAAACATTCGACTTGTCGAATCGTTTTTCGCAACGCCGGCGAAAAAGTTGAGGCAGCTTTCGACAATTTCAATGGCGCGGAGAGTCATTAGCGTGACTCGCAGCGCTGTTGGATTTGTCGAAAGGTGACGCGGCTCGCATTGCGATTCGGATTAGCGAGTCGGTTTTCATGCGGCGGTCAAGCCGCCTATGATCGCGACCTTCGGTCGCTATCGATTTTCAAATCGCGTTTTGTTTTGACGCGAGTTGAGATGCGAAACGAAAAACCGAAACGCCCGCGCGAGCCGTTTCGACTTTTGCGCAGGCGTTTCGAATCAAATGAAAATCAATACGATGAGTTTTTGAGTTTCACGCTTCATAACAGATTTAAAAACTACGGCGTCGATTCCAACTGCCATCAATCAACCGATGCAGTCGCAGTCAACTTACCGACCCAGGTCCAAGGGCGGAGCCCTGGCAAGAGCCAACGGCTGCGAACTTGTGGCTACATTTACGATGGAGGTACAAGTTCGCGTCTCTTGCGAGATTTTTCATCTCACAGCACATTTCACGGCAAACCATCGCCGCGCTTAGATCGCCTCGGTGTCCGGTGGCTGTCCGGTAGCGAACCTTTTACCGAGACGCACCGGAGACATTGCGTAACTGTGTCATGCCGCAACAATGTAAAAGTGTGACTGCCGAACTGTGTAATAACGCAATAACGTAACAACGTTATTGCGTCACTTTTTAACGCCGCCAAGGGCGCCGGGTTTTTAGGGCAGAGCCCTAGTGCGCCGCCGGGCTTTGTACGGCGGCGCACGACACTTGCGGAAAATTTTCAGGCGCGATTAGTTCAATGTTCAATTGTTCTGCTATTCCACAGTCACGTTGTTCTGTTATTTCGATTTGCCGTAATCGCGTTATCGCACAGCTACGCCACTACGTAGTTACGTTATGACACAGTTGCGTTGTGTCATAGTTCGGTTCCGCAAGAGTCGTACGCCGCCGTACAAAACTGCGTTTTGCCCGGCGGCGTACGATTTAGGGCTCTGCCCTAAAACCCGGCACACGGCAAAACGAAATAACAGAACTATGTAATAACGACATTACGTAAATACGGCATTGCTGAAAAAGTGAATACCGTTGACACTCCCCGTAGTTGAAACCAGGGGTTTTACGACGGTTTTGATAATCTATGTGGTCAATATGATGCCGTTGAACCCGCATATCGATACCGCTCAGCCATTCGCCTCGCCCCCATCGCACGCATCTTCATTCGGT
>ERZ1034901.722-NODE-722-length-25478-cov-30.721473_pt1 | contig 25478 bp, 20 predicted proteins | sample MGYA00520628_ERZ1034901 | MGnify/ENA primary metagenome ERZ1034901 (study PRJEB33766, sample SAMN09781783) | gut metagenome | biome: gut microbiome | host: Homo sapiens | place: Madagascar | study: EMG produced TPA metagenomics assembly of the PRJNA485056 data... | reverse complement strand
AAGGACTTGTCAACCTCTGAGTTTCAATCCACGCACCCACACGGGGTGCGACTTCCGACCAACAACATCGTGATACAAGGATTTGAGTTTCAATCCACGCACCCACACGGGGTGCGACACGCGAAGTTCAGTAAAGGACTTGTCAACCTCTGAGTTTCAATCCACGCACCCACACGGGGTGCGACTTCAAGCGTTCACTTTGCCGCCTCTTTCGGCCTCAGTTTCAATCCACGCACCCACACGGGGTGCGACACCGCCAAAGGCATTAGCAATACCAGAGAGCAAAGTTTCAATCCACGCACCCACACGGGGTGCGACCGATTATCAAACCATGTTCGCGCACTTCAAAGTCGTTTCAATCCACGCACCCACACGGGGTGCGACTTCGCTTGCAAATATACCAAATAATAACTATTTGGTTTCAATCCACGCACCCACACGGGGTGCGACATGCCGGTTTCAATCCACTCGCTACCATATCGGAGTTTCAATCCACGCACCCACACGGGGTGCGACCGAGTGCACGGAATGCCACGCCCTGCTTGGTGATGTTTCAATCCACGCACCCACACGGGGTGCGACTCGGCAAGATTAGTGTTAGTGACTGTGTTTAAATTGTTTCAATCCACGCACCCACACGGGGTGCGACGAGTTGCAGGTGTTGTCTAGTTGGGGCGCAAATCCCGTTTCAATCCACGCACCCACACGGGGTGCGACTCTTTCGTGGTCTGATGCTGCTGGCATGTTCCAAGTTTCAATCCACGCACCCACACGGGGTGCGACGCTGCTGGTCTTTCACGTGCTCAGACTGCTACTGTTTCAATCCACGCACCCACACGGGGTGCGACAAGGCAGATTACTTAAACGTCAACAAGCATGGTCAGTTTCAATCCACGCACCCACACGGGGTGCGACCTCTCGTTTGGATTTAATGACCTCTGTCCGTCTGTTTCAATCCACGCACCCACACGGGGTGCGACCTCTCGTTTGGATTTAATGACCTCTGTCCGTCTGTTTCAATCCACGCACCCACACGGGGTGCGACATACACCACTAATGTATTGTTCGATAGGATTGTGTTTCAATCCACGCACCCACACGGGGTGCGACATATTTGCGCTGTCTAACATAAAATCAACATTATGTTTCAATCCACGCACCCACACGGGGTGCGACATACGACCGTAAAATTGCCGAGTCTTAAAGAGATGTTTCAATCCACGCACCCACACGGGGTGCGACACACTTTTCGTTACTTTTATTGTGCCGAGTATGGTGTTTCAATCCACGCACCCACACGGGGTGCGACATAAGTATTAGCTTGTTCATTTTCCCATTGGGAGTTTCAATCCACGCACCCACACGGGGTGCGACGTAAATTACTAAACGACAAAGATACAAATCTTTCAGTTTCAATCCACGCACCCACACGGGGTGCGACAACGGGCACCTTGGAAAGTGCCCGCCCCTATTCTGTTTCAATCCACGCACCCACACGGGGTGCGACACCATCAAGATACTCCGTCGGTCGTCAGATCCAAAGTTTCAATCCACGCACCCACACGGGGTGCGACAATCCATGATTGAAAGTTTTTAGATTAGTAAGGTTTCAATCCACGCACCCACACGGGGTGCGACAATACGGCGTTGAGAAAGGTCAAAGGCGTTTCTTGTTTCAATCCACGCACCCACACGGGGTGCGACGAAGGTATAAAGGCACAAAATGACCTCGTAAACGTTTCAATCCACGCACCCACACGGGGTGCGACAAAAATAGCCATCAAAATATACAAAAAGTTATAAGTTTCAATCCACGCACCCACACGGGGTGCGACATAATTGGACATTTAACCATGATTTCGATTTTTGGTTTCAATCCACGCACCCACACGGGGTGCGACCGCAGCTTTGACAAAGCCCAAGACATCTTCTTTTGTTTCAATCCACGCACCCACACGGGGTGCGACCCTCTTCGTTTCCTTTACTGCGCTGAATATGGTGTTTCAATCCACGCACCCACACGGGGTGCGACGTTAAGAATTTCGCGGAAAGGTTCAAGCAAATACAGTTTCAATCCACGCACCCACACGGGGTGCGACTAAAGTTCGCAATGGGCTATGCCGAGCGTGTTAAGGTTTCAATCCACGCACCCACACGGGGTGCGACGATCCTGACTTTTGCACATAGTATCGACATGGCCGGTTTCAATCCACGCACCCACACGGGGTGCGACATGGTTTCGGAGGCAAATCGGTATTGTGCCCAACTGTTTCAATCCACGCACCCACACGGGGTGCGACAAAAAGGTTTGAGTACAAGAATTGTCGTATGGGAGTTTCAATCCACGCACCCACACGGGGTGCGACATCCCTATTTCTTCTCTTTTCGTTCGAAATGATGTTTCAATCCACGCACCCACACGGGGTGCGACAACATAAATGCCGTAAATCATAACTATAATTTTAGTTTCAATCCACGCACCCACACAGGGTGCGACCCACAGCAGCAAGAGAGGCAGTATTATCCAAAGTAGTTTCAATCCACGCACCCACACGGGGTGCGACCAAGCAAATACCTATAATGTAGACTACATGGCCGGTTTCAATCCACGCACCCACACGGGGTGCGACTGTATATTCAGCAAATGTCTGAATATCAACTTAATAAGGTAAGCATTTCGCGAAGTTAGTCAAAAAATATTGATATAATAAATGCGAGACAAAAAAATGAATATAAAATATTGAGAAACAACAACTGCGAACCTCCCATGTTTTTATGCAGCACTCGAGGTTCGCACTCTCATTGTTCTATATAATCAATTCACCAGTAAAATCAAGTCCAAAATTCTTACCAATCGTTTCTATTCTACGTTTCCAGTTATTCCCCAAAAGATAAAATCTCACACTATCTTGCTTTTCTTCAATAAGACCTTTCAACTGATTTTTAAGAAGAACGAACTGAGTTTCGGTCAACACACATTCAAACACCGAATTCTGAACCCTTTTCCCATAATCCAGACAAACTTTTGAAACCCTTCTCAAACGCTTTGCACCATTCGGTGACGTTATATTCACATCGTAAGTTATCAGTACAAACATAAGCAAACTAATTTATTAAAAATACAGGATAATCTTCCAAATCCCTGCGTATAAACCTTGCTAACAACATTGACTGTATATAAGGCAACAAACCAATGCTCACTTTCTCATTCAAATAAGGATGGGTAATCTGTTCTCTCTTGCGACTTTGCCATGCAGAGATTATCGTTTTACGTCCAGAGTCAGTCATGACAATCCCCTCGTCACCTTGTTTCAGAAAGTCCTTGATTGATATTTGCTTTCTGTTTATAAGTGAAAGGACGAGCCTGTCGCCCAAGTAGGCACGCAATTCCTCCATCATGTCCAAGGCCAACGAAACCCGTCCTGGCCTTAGCGTATGCAAGAATCCCACATAGGGATCAAGTCCCACCGTCTCCAAAGCTGAAGCCATATCGTTACATATAAGTGTATATACAAACGACAGCATTGCATTAACAGCATCCTTTGGCGGACGGCGGTTACGCCCATCAAACGCAAAGTCTGCCTTCTGATTCAAAATAAGCCGAGGGAACACACCGAAATAATAATTTGCAGCCTCACCTTCTATACCTCTCACACTGTCGACATTGTCTGCATTCAACACCTTACGCTTACACCGTAACAGGCTTTGTGCCGCAATCTCTACAGCCTCATCACTGCCATTGTCACGCACAAACCGCCTGAGAATATTCCGGTAGTTCTGTATCTTACCGGCTATGAACAACTTGGAGAGATGTAAGGCATAGTTTGGCTCGTCTGAGAGCCTGTATTGTGCCTTACGAAGCAACACGTTTCCCCTTGTCGGCCCTTGTGAACGACTTATATACCTTCCCTGTGGAGAAAGAAAGGTAAGACCTACGCCATTGTCCGCACACAATTTCATCAGTCCAGGACTTGCCCCCATATAGCCAAACGTCACTATTTGCTCTATATTGTGGACTGGTATGCGAAACACCTCATCCTGCTTGACTGACACAACGACATTAAGCCCATCCTTGCTGAGATAAGCCTCCGGCGTAGTGACATACAATGTGTTAAGTAATATCCTCATATAGATTTTTGTTTAGATACGTTGAAACTTTTATGCAATCAGTCATTTCCGGCATACAAATGTCTTTTAGTGAACAGTTCTTACAATGGTGCTTCTTTATTGCTGGCGGCATCTTTCCACTTTTGAAGATGTCATGCATTTGAACGGCACATTGCCGGGTCGTTTTTCTCAAGTGGTCTGAGATGGCAATAGTTTCTCGGTGCTTAACCTCATCGTAGTACAACGCACCAAAGGGAATGCTGATACCATACATTTCCTCCAGACACATAGCCTGTGCGGCTAATTGCACCTCATCTCTTTCGTCAGGTTTACTGTGTCCTCTTTTATATTCCACAGGATAAGGTTTCCAATATCCTTTGTATCTCTGATGAGTGATGGCATCTTCTTCTGAGTCAGAAGGCAGCAGTTCCACCGCATCGGTTATGCCATAAAGCCCCAGCTCCTTAGACGCTATATGCAAGGAGCGGAGGGTTATGACATCGCCATTTTTCTGACGATAGAAAGGGTTGTCCACATTCTGGTGCAGGATATTCCCTTCCGCCGTCAGTTTATTGTCGGCCCATTGCTGCTCAATATGAATCAAAGCCCATTGTCGGGGGCAGAACATAAAGTGCTGTATCCCCGACAACATGAGCATTTCATCTTCAGTATACATAATGATACTAAATGAGTTCCTCAACAGTCACACCCGATGGTAAGGCATCTTTGTCAATCGTTACATTGTAATCTTTGAAAGATCTTGGTGCTGAGTCTGTATTCTTCTCAACCTTAACCAAATCAAACAATTTGTTAGCAGGAGCGTTTCCAAGCACAGAATCATGTTTGAATACAACAAGTTTCTGAGCACTCATCAGGCCACGAGCCGCAGAACGATCCATATCGAACATGTTCTTCAAAGCCTCCCAAAAGAGTTGGAGATCCTCCTCAGAGAAACCGGTCTGCCGGGCAAGGTTGGCAGAGATAAAGCCATGGCAAACGTAGAGCCCGTAAGGAATGGTTGCTTTACGCCCCATTGTATGGTTTTCTCCATTTTGCTTTTCAGCCTCACCTGGAGTTGCTACTGCTATACGTGTGATAGAATGTTCTGCTGTCGCAATAGCATCTACAGAACGAGCAAAAGTCAACTGGATAGGTCCTCTTACCTGGCCAGCGTTCTTACCTGTTGACATCACTGCGCCGAATGTGCGAATATCATAGTAGTTCTTGCACATAAAACGACGGGCAGCTGCAGTTTTTTCTTTAGCATCTTTAATTCCCTTTACTTCAGAATCGTCATGTGCCTTGTCAATCTCGTCATTGAGAACAGCTTTCTCTTTGATAAAAATATCAAATCCGTCGGAAAGCTCCTTGGCAATTTGCACATAGTTGCGCACTTTCCTTTTTAAGCACACATCTGTTACCAATCCCATGCCCGTCTCTGCATCTATACGGGGAAGATTACCTGCATCAGGATCACCATTAGGGTTACCGTCCTGTACATCAAACATGTAAACGAAATCAAAACGATTATTCATTGTTGCCATAATATTTATATTTTAAGTGTTTATATTTTAGTCTTCATTCTCTTTTTCTTTCTTCGTAAAGAAGTCCTGTCTTTGATGGTAATACCCTACGAAGAAACGTCCTTGGTCTTGCAAATCAAGATGCGCGGGGAAACCATCAGCAGAAATTTTGTCAATAATTTCCTGCTTTAGTTTCTCATAAAACACTTTCGTTCCCTCGTTGGAAAGATTCTCCAAATGATGAGAAGAAAGGTTCAGAATGGTTGCAAACACCGAAGCTGGCGTTGAACTTGCTGCATTCATGTAACGTTCACGAATACTATGAATTCTGTTTGCATCATCTTGAATTGTGTCAAGAACAGCAAAGAGGCGACCACAAAGGTAGCCTTGGTTTGTGTTGCTTTTGTCTAACATAACTTCTATTTTTTTGTTGTTATCATTTTGTCTGTTCAGATAGGCCTTTATAATTGCTATACGAGTAATTCTATTAGCTCCATTATCCCCGATTTCTGCCCTAATGCGCCTAATGCATGAAGAAAAGAGCGTGTACGGATAAGGTGTTCCTTGAAAAATGCTCTTAACTACAGCTTCTGGCAAATTAGGAGTAACATCAGATTGTTTGCCGCCGAGGGTGACAGCTGATAGCATTTCTCTTATACCCATATAGGGCCTCTTATCCTTGCGGGTGTTATCCACAATCTCCATGTCATTAAAATGGCGAATAACCATACCTGCAAAATCTCTCAAAGAAGTGTCCGACCAATAGACTACAGCTATTCGGGCTGAGTTTGGAGCGAGTCCTAATATATAGAATCGATCATCTAAGTTGGTTTTAAGCACTCCTGAGTAAATTGAGGTAAAGACCTTTCGAACCTGCTCTATTTTGGCATTAGGATTATCCGCTTTTGTATCTGAATAACCCAACATATCAAAAAGACTCTCCTCTGCCTCCTCTGCGATCTCTTTGCTTGACGAAGCCCAAAACACAAAGGTACGGTTGCCTACCATGAACTTGTTATGTGAGCCTTTTTGCAACATCGTGTTAAGAGCCGTAGTATAGGCAAATTCAACATCTTCACTGATTGGGGCATTGTAACCTTGTTCTTTTCCATACGAATCGTAACCTCGGTCTGTCTTAAATGAAACTAAAGGCCCTGTATCTTTTGTAAGTTTTATAGTAGTGTGAAGTCTTGATATACTTCTGTCTTCACCTAACACCAAACATAAACCCTTTTTATTATCTTCATTCTTTTGTGCCAAAACTAAGTCATGAATATCAGGATCTTCTGCGGCAATCTTGCATTCTCCATTTATAAGAAACGAGATATTCTTTTTGGACTTGTGGAAATCCTCATATAAAGAATCCTTTTCAATAACTTTTTCTATGTCATTATACTTTTTGTAAAAGTTTGAAATAGCATTTATATTCTTATTTTCAGGAAGTCCGGATTTGAAAGATTCAATAATATGAATAAACGCATTATGTTTTTTAATATTTGCTTCTTTACCTCCAATAACATACTCGTAATTGTCCCAAAAATAATTAGGAGTAAATTTGGTTCCTGATCGTTTGACAGATTGTAAAACAACAAATGAAGCTGCAGTCTTTTTATCTTGCATTCTACTTTCTATCCGAACAAACGTGCCATCTGGTTCAATTACAATCAAGTAGCCGATTTCCTTATTTTCTAATCCTTTTGGAGTGAGCCCCTCACACCTATTATAATAATCATACAATGCCTTTAGTATCATCTTAAAATCTCCTCACTATTTAATGGTGGAACAATGATTACACCTTGTTTCATCTCTGCACGATAAAACATAGCTTGAACATTCTTTGGATCTGAAAAATCCATGTCATAGAGCATAATTCCCAAATCTCTGTTGCCGCCCTGCTCAGGTGATATTGCAGGTTTCAAGTCATCAGCCTCTGTATTGACAAGACGGAACGAAGCCGAGAACTCACGATTTCCAAGGTATGGTTGGTTGAAGCATTGGCCATTGTTTGCTCTTCGCTCAAACATTTGGTAATACTTCATAGGATTCTCATCTTTGCCCGGTTCGTGAGAGAACAAATCTCCTTCCGCTTTTCGTTTGGCAACCGAACGATATTCCATTTTTGCCCAAATACGATAGTGTACATCTTTCAGAAGGAGGCTGTTTTTCTGTTGTCTTTTCTCCTCAATATATATGGGAGATTTAGAGGAAGTGCTTGCAACTGCACCCACTTCGTTTCTGCGTACCGATGTCCATTTTATAGGATTCAGTACTTCTATCTTGGTTATCTGCCAATGAATGGCAGGCTTCCAAAATATAGCCTCAAATATGGCACGTGCAGCAGATGGCGTAATAACGTCATAGCTTACACGTTCCACTTTTAGCTCTGGCCGAGTGAAGCAAGCCATATCGCCCCAAACTTCCAAGCAATATTCTTTGTCTGTATATTTCATAGTTATTCTTATTGTTAGTTCTTAAATTATCAGCGACTCATTTGCCCAATTGTTATCAATGCGCAAACCGATATGCTCATCATATTGTTGGGCGTAATCTACCACAAACAGCCCTTCTCGTTTCTCTGTCACGACTCCCATCTTGCATAATGCCTCAAAGTCTCTTTGATAGATATTGACACAGTATTTTGAGATTTTCTTCATTAGCAGATATGAAGGCCCGTTCTGCAGAAGTTTCTGCACCAGTTCCATGCTATTTTTCCAACATACAACAACCGTCTCTCCTGCATCTTCTATAAGCCGGAATTTCTCTGCTGCACTGGCAAAACACATATTATGCACATCGTATAAGTAATGCTTTATGTCCTTTCTGTCAAAACTATCATTTCGACAATAGAGTTGACGGAAATAACTACTCATCGTTTCGGGAGCAAACCAATCAGATGACGGATCCAAGCTAAGCCTTGCATTGTTACCATTTTGTATTCCGCCCTTAGGAAGGTTGTGCTCTTTAGCAAGACTAAAAACGTATGTAGTACAGACTTTCTTCTTTCCTTCTCTGTTGCAACGGCCTGCTGCCTGCAATACGGAGTCCAAACCTGCTTCTTGCCGAAACACAATGGGAAAGTCTATATCTACTCCAGCTTCTATCAATTGGGTAGAAACCACACGAATAATTTCATTGTCATCATCTTTGAGTGCTGTCTTTATCTGCTCTATTGTCTCGCTAATATGTGCAGGACACATCATCTTCGAAAGGTGCAGGGTTATGCCTTCTTGCGGTAAACGTTCATAGAGTTCTTTAGCGTCCTTTCGTGTATTCACGATGCAAAGCACCCGCTTGTGCGTTTTCAGCATCTCCGCTACTTCATCGTATGATTTGCCCGAATTGTCTATATCAAGTTTTACTCTTCTCAATCGCTCATGGAGTCCAAAGTCTTTGGGAATGATTTCATTGATTGCTTTTATTCCTTGAAATGATGCCATTGGATTACACCCCTCTATTAGGCCACTCAGGACAGGCTGACTTGCAGTGGTGAACAATACAGACACCTTGAATAAGCTATTATAGGTTTTCAAAGAATCTACAATTGGTTGCAAATAACCCATGGGGAGCGTCTGCACCTCGTCCAAAATCAGTACACTATTGACAATGTTATGCAGTTTGCGACAAACAGACGGCTTGTTGCTGAACATCGACTCAAACAGTTGCACATTGGTTGTGACCACAATAGGATAATCCCAGTTTTCGGTCGCTAACTTCATCTGTTCTCTGAGCTTCTCATCTTTTATTTGCTCTGGGTCAACATTGCTATGATGCTCCAATACATTCTCTGTCCCGAAGATGTCTCTCAATATAGCTACAGTCTGTACGATAATACTTGTATATGGTATCGCTATAATAATTCTCTTTTGTCCATTATGGATAGCATGCTTCATGGCCCAAACCAACGATGAAAGCGTTTTGCCCCCACCTGTAGGAACTGTCAGACTATAAAAACCTATAGGCGACACAGCTGTTTGAACACATCGCAACTGCACTTCTGACCTTATATGGTTCACCTCTGTATTCTCCGCTCTATCTTTCAGATTGCGAAGATAGGCTTCCAATTTTGGCAGCAAATCTTTTAATGCAGTCTTATTTGCACGCAACTCCGAGGACCCTTTGTCCATAAAAGCTTCAGTATCAAGATAGTCTGCATCTACAAGACAAGAGTACAACATACGAGACAAATGATGAATATCACTTGCTCCGCATTTGAAAGATAATTTATCTAAAACATCTTTCTCCGCATTTGTATTAACCTCCGCTGGTATATCCTTTTTAAGTTCGCTTTTTTCACCGTCCAATTCACACGAATCATGCAACCCTGAATGATGAGACAATATTTGGTTTACAAAGAAATTATCAGCAGTTTTTCCATAAAGGTTTCTTGCAATAATAGCACCTATATAGGCATGATGGTAATCACCTACAACCTTAGTTCCTAGAGCAAATCCACTATCCTTCTTAATATGTTGCTGAAAAGCATTTGTTTCTTTTCCCTTATCATGGAATTGGCCTAAAACCTTACCCCACGCCCCCATGCCAAATTCTGCAGCAAATTGAGAACTAAGTTTTGCGACACCAGCAGTATGGACTTCATTGGATTGTATAATCCAATGTCCTGCTTGGTCTTGATATATATGAGATATGTATTTCATAAATCTTCCTTTTTTCCTATTCTCGAATCTATCCTTCTCTCTCTGCCAATCGTTTCTGGAATCTTGTAGTCTCCCCACCCTGTTTCCATTTTGTTCTTTTTAATTCGCTCGTTGTACCACCAATTGTAGTGCTCGTCGGATATCATCTGCAAGTCCTTGGCCTCGTGCACTTGGGCGGAAACCGACACACCATACGCCTCCTTGAGGTCTATCAGTTCTTCCAGTGTGAGCTGCGCGCGTTTGGTGCCTCCCATCTCGTCGATGAACGTGTCCTTCGGGAACAAGAAAAAACCGGCAAACATATTGCATAGCTTCTCTATTTGTGCCGGCTCCATATCTTTCGGAAAGGTGAGGAACAGATGGGCCAGCTCGTGTGCCGCAGTAAAGCGGAGGCGATCTGTGGTAGTCTTACCAGGACATGGGTCTATCACGATGAGCGGATGCACTTTGTCGGCCCACGTGCTCACGCCCCACACATCGCCAGGAAGTTCTGTTATCAAAACTTTGATACCTTTTCGCTCCAACAGTCGCAATATACATGGCAAGGGGCCGTCGCCACAGTGCCATTCCTGCCGAAGGAAGTTTGCCATGCGTGTGATGTCTTCCAATTCTGAGACTGGAGTCTTCGGAATTGGATTCGTAAAAGAAGTGGAAATACCTGCTTCCTTTTCCTTGTCAAGATATTGCTCTGCCCAAAAGGAGAGCTTGGCTTCTAAAGCAACAAGTTCATCTTCTGTCAGCTGGTTACCTGAGGTGGTACGAAGCATTGGCAGGTCAATCTTAAGATTGGTACCATTGAAGTAATCCATGCTGATGTTGAGAGCCTTGGCCAAGGAAACCTGTGCTTTATGCTTCGGGTGCATTATGCCTCTCTCATAGCGTGATATGCTCTGCTTGGTAATGGCACCACCTGCGCGCTCCACAAGTTTGTCCATGCTGAAACCCATCATCAAACGCGCTTCTTTCAGCCTTATCGGAAAATCGTTTTTCACCATATATTCTTATATCTCGTTTTGTTTACAAACATAGTGATAAAAAATTACATTTGTCACGTTTCGCACATAAAATCATATACTAAAACCGAAAAAACATATTTAGGCCCCCTAAAACAGGATTGTTCTGTTAATGCGTGCTCCCGCTGAAGGCATTAACTGAACACTTATAAATATGTGCAATTTAGCTTACAATGCTACAATAGCTCTATATACCGAATATCTTACATCTTACACAAATGCGTCATAACTCATTGGCTATCAATATCTTACGCAGTGTAAGATGCTGCCAAATCCACCTACACACAACCTACACACCCCACATACTGCCACACGGCACAAGCACGGGAGGAGGATATTACGGCATAGGGGAACAGAAAAGTCTGTTGCTCCGACAGATTCTTCTACTTCCCTATGGCATAAAATCCGCCGCATACGTCCAAATCGGCTGCGTGGTAGCGGGGTGTGATGTGTAAGATGTATGCAAGGGAGTGTAAGATACGTTGAAATCATCTTACACTCTTGAAATCTCTGTATATCAACTTATTACGCACGAAAAGTGTAAGATGGCAGTAAAAACACACGCACTCTTTTACATGAGGGGTGACGGGGAGGGGACAAATATTTGTGTACAAATTGTACACTTTTTTTGATAGGTGCAATGTCTTGGTGTTACCTTTGCAACACTTTTGTACAAAACTAAATTGTATTGACTACCATGAAACGAATGCTTAACAGAATGCTGCGCTATGCCGATGCCATTGTGAAACGTGGCGTGGACAAACTGATAGACGCTATCGGACATAGCGCGGAACCACAAACTAAAAAAGCTGAAACACCCCAGCCGCAAAAACGCATGGGCAAAGACACTGACTGCGCACCGCAAACAACTGGCCACACGACGAACTGCGGTATTACCCTTATGGACGAACAGTGCGACATTAGCTATAATGTGCTTGACCGCACGCCCGAAGTGCAACGGCGCGACCAGGCGGATAAAGGGGGTGTGCCCGTGAGCAAACTGGTGCGTAACACGATGGTGACCGCGCCATTCAACGGCGCAGACAGTGATGGAATCAGGATATTGTGGTGCTCTATGAGATTTGCCGCTAACGCGGAGAACAGAAGAACAAAAGGACAGAAGAACAAAAGATATAACGCTTGTGTTAGCCCGCTTAGCGCGGAAAACATAAGCAACATAAGTTTTTACACAAGTTACACAAAAGGCCGCTGCGCGGCTGGCCACGGACTTACGTCCGCGTGGCCAAAGAAACATAAGGGCTGACGCCGTAGCGAGCCGCTAACGCGGATGACTATAAACAAAAGAAGAGACAAAAAGCTGCATTCCTTCCCTACCTATGCAGGGAGGTGTGTGCAACTGTTTGTCTCTCTCAGCACCCCTCGTTATTTTTCGTTTGCGGGGGGCGGAACGTTACTGAGGTTGCTGAAAAATGCCCCAACGTGGGACGAGGTTGCTGAAAAATACCCGACGCGAGACGCGTCGCCCCCATTAGAGCGCAATTTTCTGGCATAACAGTTCTTCCCACGGCTTCAAATCCGCTTTTTAACCTGTCAGTCTGATAGAAAACGCAAGCACTAATGGGGGCGACGCGTCCCGCGTCGGTTTTTTCAGCAGCCTCGTTACTTAATATGTTCGCGAATGCGCTTAAGATATTCGTTGAGCGCCTGCTCGTCCTTGTTGTCAATGATGTGCAGCAAGTCTTTCAGCTCGTCGCGGATTTTTGACACTTGACCGCTTGTGCGGGGATTGAACAATATTTCGCGCAACAGGGTGTCGTCCTCACCCAATACGCCACGCGCTATCTGCATGTGACGTTTGAAGGTGGTGCCGGGTGCGTCCTGATGCTTCATGACGGCTGCAAACACAAATGTGCTGACAAAGGGAATACTCAACGAATAGGCCACGGTCTCGTCGTGTTCGTCGAAAGTGTATTCGCAGATATGCAAGCCCAGATGGTTGTAAAGGTCACGGAAGAAAAGGCGGCCCATATAGTCACCCTCGCTGATGATGATGGCATTTTCGTTGCTCAGCGCGCCCAAATTGGCAAACGTTGGGCCAAACATGGGGTGGGTGCTGACGTAGCGCATACCGCATTCGGCATAAAACTCGCGCAAGCCGGTCTTGACAGAGGCTATGTCGCTGATGATGCAGTCTTTGGGCAAATGCGGCATGATGCTGCGGAACACATCGAGGGTGTACTTTAGCGTGACGGCGTTTATCACGAGTTCGGGTTTGAAGGCTTCAATTTCCTCAATCGTGGTAAAGCGCTGCGTGTTGTACATAAAGCGCAAGCGTTTGGGGTCAACGTCATAGACCGCTGTTTCGTGGTCGAAACTGAGCAGGTCGACAAAAAACGACCCCATTTTGCCCGCTCCAAGTATAAGTATCTTCATTGTGGTTTGCTAATATGCTAATGTGATAACCCACTGGCGGAATTCTTGGTTAACGGGTTTACAAGTTGACAGGTTAACAGGTAAGTATCAATACACTACTTATTATTTATGTTAAAGTAAGACTGGTGCGAAGCTTAAAAAACTTAGCAAAACTTACCTGTCAACCCGTTAACTTGTCAACGCGTTTACTAATTCTGTCATAAGTCGGCCTTGCCGATTTATTGATTCATTATCTCAATTTGCTGACGTACACTTTCCTCGTGAATGCTCTCGAACACATCTTTGATAAAGTCAGACGACATGCCGCAGAGCACACCTTGCGCACCACGTTTGTCGAGAATTTCGGTGTAACGGGTGGTCTGCACAACCGTCATGTCGTGCTGACGCTTGTACTCACCAATCTCGCGGCTGATACGCATACGCTTGGCCATGAGTTCGATGAGCGAGTTGTCAATTTCGTCAATCTGATGGCGGAGGGCTGAAAGGCTTTCAGTGGTCTCGGTGATTTTGCGAATGACAAGTTTGTCGAGAATAAAGTCGAGCACATCGGGCGTTACCTGCTGGCTGGCATCGCTCCAAGCCGCATCGGGGTTGCAGTGACTCTCAACAATCAAACCATCAAAACCGAGGTCCATGGCCTGCTGGCAGAGTGGTGCCACGAGTTCGCGCTTGCCGCCAATGTGGCTGGGGTCGCCAAAGATGGGCAGGCCCGGGCAACGACGACGCAACTCGATGGGTATGTGCCACATGGGCAGGTTGCGGTAGAGCTTTTTTTCGTAAGTTGAGAAACCACGGTGAATGACACCAAGACGGGTGATGCCGGCCTGATTGATACGCTCCAAACCTCCAATCCAAAGTTCGAGGTCGGGATTGACGGGGTTCTTTACCAATATGGGAATGTCTACACCCTTCAGCGTGTCGGCTATTTCCTGCATGGCAAAGGGGTTGGCCACGGTGCGCGCACCAATCCAAAGCAGGTCGACACCTGCTTTAAGACAAGCCTCAACATGGGCATGAGTGGCCACCTCGGTGCACACCTTCATGCCAGTTTCCTTTTGCACCTGCTGCAGCCATGCCAAACCAGGTTCGCCCACGCCCTCGAAGCCTCCGGGCTTGGTGCGGGGTTTCCATATACCGGCACGGAAAAGCTTTATGCCCTTCTTTGAGAGCTGGGTGGCGGTGTTCATTACTTGTTCTTCGGTCTCGGCCGAGCAAGGACCGGCTATCACGATAGGACGTTTGTTGTCCTGGTCTGTCAAATTGAGTGGAGTGAGATTGAGTTCCATATAATTAAGATTTTAAGAGTTTGCGGTTAAGGGTGGTTCTGATAAGTTAGAACACTTGTTTGATGCGTGTCAGCGCCTCGGCAAGTTTTTCCTCCTTGGCACAGAGCGAGATGCGTATGTAACGTTTGCCGTTTGAGCCGAATATAAAGCCAGGGGTGATGAACACGCGTGCCTCGTGCAGCACTTTTTCGGTGAGGTCCTCCACATCGGCATAAGTGTCGGGTATGCGTCCCCAGAGGAACATGCCCACCTGCGAGGGGTCGTAGTGGCAATGCAGGGCGTCCATTATCTCGCCAGCCAACTTGCGGCGGCGTGCATACACGTTGACATTGGCCTCGATGTGCCACTCGTCGGAGTTTTGATAAGCCTGTGCGGCAGCCAGCTGCATGGCGCGGAAGGTGCCGGAATCGATATTACTCTTTACCTTGAGTATCCAGCTTACAAAGGTGGCATTGGTGGCAAGCATGCCTACACGCCAGCCGGGCATATTGTGGCTCTTGCTCATTGAGTTGAACTCTATGCAGCAGTCCTTGGCGCCTGGCACCTGCAATATGCTCAGGTGTTCCTTGCCCAAGATGAAGCTGTAGGGATTGTCGTTGACAACTACAATGTTGTGGCGGCGGGCAAAGTCGACAAGGCGCTCATACGTTTGGCGACAAGCAGGCGCACCGGTGGGCATGTTGGGATAGTTGCACCACATGAGGCGCACACCGTCGAGGTTCATGGCCTCGAGCTCGTCGAAGTCGGGCTGCCAGCCGTTATCGGGACGCAGGTTGTAGTTGACTATGGTGCAGCCAAGCAACTTTGACAACGAGGTGTAGGTGGGGTAGCCCGGATTGGGCACGAGCACCTTTTCGCCGGGATTGACAAAAGCCAATGTGGTGTGAAGTATGCCCTCCTTTGAACCTATAAGGGGCTGGATTTCGGTCTTTGGATCGAGGTCGACGTTGAACCAACGCTTGTAGAAACCTGCCATGGCCTGGCGCAGCTCGGGTATGCCCGTTGTGGGCTGATAGCCGTGAGCATTGGGCTTGCGTGCTTCGGTGCAAAGCGTTTCGATGGTTTCGGGCGATGGCGGCATGTCGGGGCTGCCAATGGCCAATGATATGATGTCCTTGCCCTCGGCATTGAGGCGGGCCACCTCCTTGCCCTTGCGCGAAAAGTAGTATTCGCTCACGCTCTGCAGACGTTGGGCGGGCTGTATGTTGTAGCTATTTTCCTGCATATTCTCCTAATATTTTCAGTTCACGCAACAAGGGGCGCACAGCATCAATGCTTTGGCGGTAGCGCACATAATCGTCGTATGTCACGTCTACGTAGAACAGGTATTCCCATTCGCGTCCGATGATGGGGAGCGATTGTATTTTGGTCAGATTGATTTTGTAGAATGAGAAGATGCTCAGCACCTGCGAGAGGGAGCCTTCCTCGTGTGGCAACGAGAATACAATGCTGCTCTTGTTGGTGTGGTGCAGGTCGCGCAGCTTGTCGGCCGACCAGGGGTCGCACAGCACGAGGAAACGTGTGTAATTGTGCTTGTTGTCCTCGATACCCTGCTCGAGCACCTTCATGCCGTAAAGCGGTGCGGCTCCTGCATGACAAATGGCGGCATGGCCACGCATATGCTTGCGGCTTATCATCTCGGCAGAGCCGGCGGTATCTTCGGCCTCAACTACCTTGAAGTTGGGGTGTTGCTTGAGGAAGTCATGACACTGCATCAAGGCCACAGGGTGTGAATTAACCTCGGTGATGGTGTCCCAATCGTCGTCGGGCAGACACATGAGGCTGTGCTCAATGTGCAACTTGTGCTCGCCGATGATGGTCATTCCGCTTTCGCGCAGCAACTCGTAGTTGTGCAACAGCGAACCGGCTATGGTGTTTTCGATGGCCATGAGGCCGAGCCGTGAATAGTCGTCGCGCATTTGGCGGAATATGTCCTCAAAGGTGTTGCAACATATCAGTTCTACATCGTCGTCGTGAAAGTACTGGTGTGCGGCTATGTCGTGGAACGACCCTTTGATGCCTTGTATTGCAATCTTCTTCATGTGGTATTATTGCGTGCGCCTTATACCAAAAATCCCGCTCCTTGCATGGGAGCGGGATTTTTGTATGCGTTTCAATTTATTGATGTTGGCATGCGACATCCCGCTCTGCTTGTCCGGCAAAGTAAAAATAAAAACCGTAAAAGTAGAATGCGTTAGTCAGCATGTGGTGTATCAGTTTGTTGTTGGTGTATATATGCAAGCCTTGACGCTGTGTTGGCAATATGCAGCTTTTGCTTTCGTTTTGCAAGCATTTGCCGCCTTGCAACTTTTCAAACAGTCGTTATGAGCTTGTTTCCGATGGCAAAAGTAATACAAATATTATTCTTGACAAACAAATCGTTAGTTTTTTTTTAGAAAATAAGGGCTTAAGAGCCCAAGAAATTTTCTCAGTAAATTGCCCTTGGATATATTACGTATAGAACGAGAATATAAGTACACCTCGCGTAAGTCTTGGATATCAGTATTTTACTTCGAAATAGTCAAGGAGTTTCTTATAATAATCTTGCGCTGTAAGACAAGTGTCTGTTAAATACCCAGGAGTCTGCTTCCATTCTTGCAAACCTCTGTAATAGAACATTTTCAACTCGTCCATTATGATAAAGGGAACTATGTTGTGGCTTAAACACTCTTTGAACATAATCAGTCGCCCTACACGTCCGTTACCGTCTTGAAAAGGGTGGATGCGCTCAAATCGGTGATGAAAGTCCAATACATCATTAAATGTGACATTTGATTTGCTGTTGTATTCTTTGAGCAGTTCTCGTATTGCCATACCTACCTGTTTGGGCGCAACAGTTTCCATACCGCCCACTTCATTTGGCAATCGCTTGTATTCGCCAACATTAAACCATTCTTTTTCAGCATCAGAGGTTCCCGATTTGAGAATTTGATGTATTTGCTTTATCATTGATTCGTTCAAAGGTTCTTTAGCATGGTCTATGATAAAATCAAAACAACGAAAGTGGTTTGTGGTTTCAATTATATCATCTACCCGAATGGATTCCTCTGCAACTCCTATTGTATTAGTTTCAAATATCAAACGTGTTTGTTCTTTGCTTAGTCGGCTTCCTTCTATATGGTTTGAATTATAAGTAAGATCAATTTGAGTACGATGATATATACCTCCTTTTAACTTGCAATCCCTTTGTTCCTTTAGGACCTTTAGCAAAGGCGAAAAATGCAGACTGGCATTTTTACGATCAGGCAAAGGAGCGTCTGCCGGAATGCTCCATGATTTACCTATGAGTTGCGCACCAGTTATTTTGCCCTGAACACAATAGTTTCGAACCGTTCGCTCTGCAAGTCCGTGTGCCTTTGCATATTCTTTTGTTGATATATATTTCATTGTTATCGGCATAAAATCAATTTGTTTGACTACAAAGATACTGTTTTCTTGCCGATATCGGCAAGTTCTGTATTGTTTTTAGCCCTTAAAGGTGGTTCTAAAAATTCTGTTTTTAGAGTTCTGCTATTCTGAAATGTGATTTGCACGCTCTCGAAAGTGCTTTTTTTGAAAGTTTGTTCGGTCACATAGCCCGCTATGCTCCCTCACACACTTTCAAAAAAACACTTCCGATAGCGCACAAATCCCTATTTCAGAATTATTAGAACCACCCTTAACTTATTGATGAGAGGTTTGCCACATTTGCAGTTATATATGTGCGCGGTGTAAATAGTTTTTTGTACTTTTGCAGCGCACTGCGCAAAAAAGCAAGATTTGCGCAATTTGCGTAGTATACACATATATATAATATATACTCCTACTATAATGACAAAGCGTAAGATTCAATTCAGTCTTGTCTATCGCGACATGTTCCAGAGCAGCGGAAAGTTTCAGCCGCGCAAGGACCAGCTTGAACGCATAGCACCTGTTATCATAAAGATGGGTTGCTTCGCCCGTGTTGAAACTAACGGTGGTGCCTTTGAACAGGTTAACCTGCTTTATGGCGAGAACCCTAACAAGGCGGTACGCGCCTTTACCAAACCTTTTAACGAGGTGGGCATCAAGACCCACATGCTCGACCGTGGCTTGAACGCTCTGCGTATGTTCCCCGTGCCGGCTGATGTGCGCAAGTTGATGTACAAGGTGAAGCACGCTCAGGGTGTGGACATCACCCGCATATTCTGTGGCTTGAACGATGTGCGCAACATTATTCCGTCTATCCACTATGCACTTGAGGCTGGCATGACGCCGCAAGCCACGCTGTGCATCACCAACTCGCCCATTCACACAGCTGAATATTACGCCAACATTGCCGACAAGCTGATTGAAGCCGGTGCACCCGAAATCTGCTTGAAGGATATGGCCGGTATCGGTCAACCCGCCATGCTTGGCAAACTGACCAAGATGATTAAGGACAAGCACCCCGAGGTGATTATCGAATACCATGGCCACTCAGGTCCTGGCCTGTCAATGGCCAGCATTTTGGAGGTGTGCCGCAATGGTGCCGACGTGATTGACACTGCCATCGAGCCGCTGTCGTGGGGTAAGGTTCACCCGGACGTTATCTCGGTACAGTCTATGCTGAAGCACGCTGGCTTTGATGTGCCCGAAATCAACATGGACGCTTACATGGAGGCCCGCAAGCTGACACAGGAGTTTATTGACGACTTCCTTGGCTACTTTATGAACCCTGCCAACAAGTTGATGTCATCGCTGTTACTGGGCTGCGGTCTGCCGGGCGGCATGATGGGCTCGATGATGGCCGACCTTACTGGTGTGATGGGCGCTATCAACAACAACCGCAAGGCTAATGGCGAGGCTGAACTCTCTGAGGACGAACTGCTCGTGAAGCTGTTCAACGAGGTGGCTTACGTGTGGCCGCGTGTGGGGTATCCTCCCTTGGTAACACCTTTCTCACAGTATGTCAAGAACATTGCCTTGATGAACCTGCTCACCGAGTCGATGGGCAAGCCACGCTACTCTATGATGGACAACTCTATCTGGGGCATGATTTTGGGCAAGAGCGGACGTCTGCCCGGTGAGGTGGCTCCCGAAATCAAGGAACTGGCTAAGGAGAAGGGCTTTGAGTTTACCGATGCTGACCCGCAGAGCTACTATCCCGACGACCTCGACCGCTTTATCAAGGAGATGGAAGAGAATGGTTGGGAACGCGGCGAAGATGATGAGGAACTCCTTGAGTTTGCCATGCACGAAACGCAATACCGCGACTATAAGAGCGGTGCCGCCAAGAAACGTTTCCTGGCCGACTTGCAGGCTGCCAAGGACAAGGCTGGTGCCAGCGGCATGAGCATTGAAGAGGCTACCGCCTTCAAACACGCCAAGGCTGACGCCATTGTGGCTCCCGAGAGCGGCACCATTCTGTGGGAAATTGGCGGCGACGGCGAGTGCGTAAAGAGCATCGAACCGTTTATTGGCAAGGAATACAACGAGGGCGACCGCTTCTGCTACATTGAGAACACACACGGTCAGATTATCGAACTGCCCGCAGCCCTTGGTGGCAAGTTGGTTGAGATTAACGCCAAGCAGGGTGCACGCATCAACAAGGGCGATGTCATTGCCTACGTGCAGCGCGGTGAGTAATCTGCCCACTACGACTTCTGATTTTTTTACACATATAATATAAGTGCCACAAGCACAGCCCAGCGACGGACGTGTGCTTGTGGCACTTTATTCACCTCACAGGTTTGTGGCAGCCCAACAGCAATCAAATTAGTGCGGCACAAACAAAGGAGCAGAAACGCTTCATTTGCGGCGGTAGTTTGTAAAGGTATAAGCCAGTTTGCTTTTCTCGTCCGGCTCATGATGTTCAGTTTCCTCGGCCTCCCATTGTGCATGGTCGTAATCGGGGAAAAACGTGTCGGCCTCGTCGGGCACGGCATCGATATGTGTCAGACACAAGCGGTCGGCCACGGGCAATGCAGCCTCATACACACTCTCGCCCCCTATCACATACACCTCGTCGTCGTGGGTGCAAGCCTGCAGTGCCTCGTCAAACGAATGGAACACCTCAATGCCGGGTGCCGAATAATCGGCTTGTCGGGTAATCACCACATTGCGGCGGTTGGGCAGGGCGCCCTTAGGCAGCGACTCGAATGTCTTGCGTCCCATTACGATAGTATGCCCCGTGGTCAGGTTCTTGAAATGTTTAAGATCGGCGGGCAAATAATAAAGCAAGCCGCCCTTGTTGCCTATGGCGCTGTTTGCAGTGAGCGCACAAATGATGGATAATGTCATTATTTTATACAATTATATGGTGCAAAGGTAGCGTATATTGTGTAAATTTGCCGACAAAACGTGCTTAAATGAAACAATACCTCAATTTACTACAACATATACTCGACGACGGTGTGGTAAAAAGCGACCGCACCGGCACCGGCACAAAGAGCATCTTTGGCCATCAAATGCGCTTTAACCTTGAAGAGGGCTTTCCGCTGCTCACCACCAAAAAGCTGCACCTCAAGTCCATCATTTACGAGTTGCTGTGGTTCCTGCGTGGCGACACCAATGTACACTACCTGCAGGAGCATGGTGTGCGCATCTGGAACGAATGGGCCGACGCCCAAGGCGACCTTGGCCACATTTACGGATACCAATGGCGCTCATGGCCCGACTACAACGGCGGACACATTGACCAAATAAAGGAAGTGATACGACAGATAAAGGAGACACCCGACTCACGCCGCATGATTGTGTCGGCATGGAATGTGGCCGACCTTGGCAAAATGAACTTGCCGCCCTGCCACCTGCTTTTCCAGTTCTATGTGGCCGACGGCCGACTGTCTCTGCAACTCTATCAGCGCTCTGCCGACACTTTTCTGGGTGTGCCTTTCAACATAGCGAGCTACGCCTTGCTGCTGCAAATGATGGCACAGGTAACCGGACTCAAGGCCGGCGACTTTGTACACACCACGGGCGACACGCACCTATACCTCAACCATCTTGACCAGGCACGCTTGCAACTCACACGCACCCCGCGCCAGTTGCCGCGCATGATTATCAACCCCGAGGTAAAGGACCTGTTCGACTTTAAGTTTGAGGATTTCAAACTCGAGGGCTACGACCCATGGCCACACATCTCGGCACAGGTGTCGGTATAAAGGAGAGGGGTTGTGAATGGAAGTTCATCAACCCATTACGTCTGCAAAGAACCTCATTAGCAAACAATACAAAGCACATAGCATGAAGCAAGATTTCTGCATACAAATGGAGGCCTTGTTGGGTCAAGACGAAGCCAACATGCTGACACAAGCCATAGAGCAAAGCACGCCGCCCGTCAGTGTGCGCGTCAATGCGCTCAAACCATCTGACACACTGCCCGCCCCCACCGACGGTGCAGTGCCCTGGTGTGCTGCGGGGCAATACCTTGTCGAACGTCCGCGCTTCACCTACGACCCTCTGCTGCATGCCGGGTGCTACTATGTGCAAGAGGCCGCATCAATGTTTGTAGAGCAAGCCTACAAGCAAATCACAACCGACTTTACGCCCCACCGTCTGCTCGACCTTTGCGCAGCCCCTGGCGGCAAGAGCACCCTGTGGCGCAGCTTGATGTGCGACGGCGACCTGCTTGTGGCCAATGAACCTATCCGCCAACGCGCCCAGATATTGGCCGAGAATTTAACCAAATGGGGACACCCCGACGTGGTATGCACCTCGGCCTACCCCGAGGAGTTTGCCCCATTGAGCAGTTTCTTCGATGTGATAGCGGCCGATGTGCCGTGCTCGGGCGAGGGCATGTTCCGCAAGGACGCTGTGGCCATTGACGAATGGTCGCCACAGGCCGTCGACAGTTGCGCGGCCCGCCAGTGGCAGATTATCGAAAGTGTATGGCCCGCCCTGCGCCAAGGCGGCTATTTGGTGTACAGCACATGCACCTACAACCGCCAGGAGGACGAGGACAATGTGGTGCGCATCTGCAACGAGCTCGGAGCCGAACTTGTGCCCATTGCCACCCAACCAGAGTGGGGCATTGCGGGCGACACCACGGGGCGCGATTTGCCAGTGTACCACTTCTTTCCACACAAGACCAAGGGCGAGGGGCTGTTCCTTGCCCTGCTGCGCAAGACGTCTGAAGCACCGGTTGCCAAAGAGAAGAAAGGCAGAAAGCAACGTGGCAACAACAACCAGCCCGGCATACAGGGCGGTGCCGAAATCATTAAATGGATAGCCAACAGCCACGACTTCAAACTGTTGCGCACCGACGAGGCCCACGTCATAGCTGTACGCCAATCGCTTGCCGACGACGTGCAACGCGTGTGCAACACGGTGCGGGCCCTTACGGCCGGCATCATGCTGGTTGAGGAGAAAGGCCGGAAACGCATTCCGCAACACGCCCTTGCCCTGTCGGTACAACGCGCCAAGGAGGCATTTCCCGTGGCCGAGCTCTCACTCGACGACGCACTAAATTACCTGCGCCGCGAGGGTATCACGCTCCCACCCGATGTGCCACGCGGCTATGTTGTGGCCAGTTACAAAGGCCATGCGCTCGGGTTCTTAAACAATTTGGGAGCACGCGCCAACAACCTCTACCCACAGGAGTGGCGCATACGCAACTGACAAGCCTGTCAAACAAACAATCCAAACATGCAACGGGGTTGCAAATAACATTGTCTATCTTTGCATAAGATAAGCTGCACCTCAGCATAACGTTCAAGCAAGCTTGACGTTCTGCGCTCGGTTTGCACTATCTTTGCACAAAATAATAATAGGCTACGGTGTTTGGTGTTCTACGCTCACCTTGCACCATCTTTGCATAAAATGAAATCCACCCGCTGCACATATCACGTGGCGCTGGCAGTTGTACTGCTCATGCTGCTCACACTGTTTCCCCACCACCATCATGATGGCGGGGCAGCTTGTTGGACATCTGAAATATGCCATAACGACGGACGTGCCAATGATGTGCACACCCGCCATCATGCCAGCGACAACCGGCATTTGTGCTATTGGCACAGTGTGCAAAATGTGCCGCAGCGCACCCTTTCCGTCCCACTTGGCGGCGGTCCCCTACCCTGCTTCCTGCCAACCGAATTTTGGCAGCAACGCCACACTATTATCACCACTTCGGGAGAGGCACTTTGTGGCAAATGTCCCGTTTCTACTACCGTTTGCCGCATTGGCAAACACGTCACGCGGCGTGGGCCACCTGCATGTTGTTGATATACACATTCTGCTATTTATTCTCATATCAACAACACAGCATAATACATGAACTTCAATATTTTTCTTATAAGTGTAGCCGCACTATCGGTTACGCTCTTTGGCGCATGCCACAATGCCCACCAGCACGAAGCGCACGAAGGTGAGCACACCGACGCCGACGAGCACGGCCACGACCACGGTGCCGACGAAATAACCTTTACCGAGGCACAAGCCAAGGCTGCAGAACTGCAAATTACCACTTTACAACCCACCACTTTTGCCGAAGTGATAGAGGTAACAGGGCAAGTGCTGCCTGCCACTGGCAGCGAGGCCACCGTTACAGCCACCATGGCAGGCATTGTAAAATATGCCAGCAACGCACTCACTGAGGGGTGTGCCGTAGGCAATGGCAAAACACTGTTTGTAATAAACGGCAAGCCCATGGCCGACGGCAACCCGGCAGCCGTGGCACAAAGCGAACTGGCTGCTGCCAAGAGTGCCTATGAGCGGGCACAGAAGTTGGCCGCCGAACACATCATCGCGCAACGCGAATTAGAGGACGCACGCCAACGCTATCAGGCGGCCGCTGCCACAGCACAAAGTTTGGGCAATGCAGCACAAAGCCGTGGCATCAGTGCCCCCATTGGCGGCTACATCAAGGATTTGCTTGTAAAGCCCGGCGATTATGTGGCCGCCGGCCAGCCGCTGGCCACCATCACACAGAACCAACATTTGCAACTGCGAGCCGATGTGCCCGAACGCTATTATCGTTTTTTGGCGGACATCACATCTGCCAATTTCCGTTTAACATATCAAGAGTCTGCACAAGTCGTTGCCCTCAGCACACTTGGAGGCCGCCTTGTGTCGAAAGGCAAATCTACCGCCACCAATGGCAATTTTGTACCAGTGATTTTTGAGTTTAACAACCGCGGCAACATTGTGGCCGGCAGCATGGCACAGATTTACCTTCAAGGCAAGCAGCGCCAAGGTGTGCTGGCCGTGCCAACCGAAGCACTTACTGAAGCGCAAGGTTTGTACTTTGTGTATGTGCAGGAGCATGCCGACAGCTACCGCCGCCAGGAGGTTAAGATTGGTGCCACCGACGGGCTGCGCACCGAAATTGTGAGCGGTGTCAAGGCAGGTGACAAGGTTGTCACGCATGGCGCCACCCAAGTGCGACTGGCTGCCAGCAGTGGTGCCGTACCCGAAGGACATTCACATTAGGGGAAGAGTGGAAGAGTCGAGAAGTTGAAAAGTTGAAGAGTTGAGAAGTTGAAGAGTTGACGGGAGGACAAGGTAATCTTTTAACCCCCTAACCCAATAACCTTCTAACCCTCTCCCCCCTAACCTTCTAAC